>Ga0209541_10011174_pt1 | contig 14100 bp, 18 predicted proteins | sample RifCSPlowO2_01_FD_184027 | JGI IMG/M metagenome (GOLD analysis project Ga0209541, IMG submission 184027) | Groundwater microbial communities from Rifle, Colorado - Rifle CSP2_plank lowO2_0.1 (SPAdes) (version 2) | ecosystem: Environmental > Aquatic > Deep subsurface > Groundwater | place... | reverse complement strand
GTGTGGTTTGACTTTTTATAAAGGCCAACCTCCCCATTTCCAATTTATCTGATTATGTCTATTCCTAACGTCTTGCTCATTTCTCTAGTGACTGGTTTTTCGTAACTTACTGGTCCGAGTATGTATGGTGATTTGACTCCTGTAATTATTGAGATGACTTGGACCCTACCTTCGAATTCAGGTAAGATTCTAGCACCCCAGAACACTTGTGCTTGCGGATCCAAGTGCTGCGCTACTGTCTCACCGATTAGATTCACTTCGTCCAATCGCAAGTCTGGCCCACCTGTAATGTGGACAAGAGCACCTGCTGCACCTGTGTAGTCTACCTCCAACAGCGGATTGAGTAGGGCTCTGGTGATCGATTCCTTTGCCCTGTCAGAGCTGTTAGATTCACCTACACCTATTGCTGCAACTCCTCCAGTGTGCATTACAGCTTTGACGTCTGCATAGTCCAGATTAACCAGAGAAGGCAGAGTGATCGTCTCTGTGATTCCCTTTACCATTTGGGCTATGAGTTCGTCTGCTACTGCGAACGCCTGCTGGATGCTCATATTGCCTGCGTATTTGAGAAGCTTGTCGTTCTCGATGACGATAGCAGTGTCTGTCACTTGTCTCAGACTTGCTAGTCCGTCCTCAGCTTTGGAAATCCTAGAACCTTCCAGTTTGAAAGGCATGGTCACTACAGCGATTACTATTGCACCCATTGATTTTGCTATCTCGCATGCTACTGGCACTGAACCTGTTCCGGTTCCCTTACCTAATCCTGCAATCGCAAAGACAAGGTCGGCTCCGTCTAGAGATTCCTTAATCTCGTTCCTAGATTCTTCTGCTGCTTTCTTTCCAACCTCAGGATACCCACCACAACCAAGCCCACGTGTGAGTTCTTTCCCGATCAGAATTTTTTTATCAGCTTTTCCCACGGCTAAGTGTTTGGCGTCTGTGTTCAAAGAAATAGTCGATGCACCTTCGACGCCCATTTCGGTCAAACGTGTCACTGCGTTCTGGCCTGCACCACCGCAGCCGACTACTACTATTTTGGCTTTCTTGACGGAGAAGCCGAACTCTTGCTCAGCAAGTTTATAGTAATCAACATTAGAGTAAGTGGCACCAGAAGTATTTTCCAGTCTTGACGCTTTTGGCATCTCGTCTCCTAGAGATCTGCTCAAAGCGCTTGAAATTATTGAGTCCATTTTAATCCTCCTATGTTCGACAAAATATATTTTGTCTCATCGAAAACGGTTTATATGCCGTTTTCAAATTATATTCTTAGAACTAGAACAAGCATGATAGTTCAAACCCAATTTAGCAGTTAAGTTAAACCCAATGTGTTAGATTGTTCGTAAGTTAAGTTAAACCCAATAAATTCCTTTCTTTTTGTGTTTATAAAAGGTCTTCTGTCTATGAAAATATATTTTACAGTTCATAGGTTTACTACCAAATAGGAATCCAAACTTCTCTGAGGAGCGATTTTAAATACTTGGAAGTGATAAATAAGAGAATCGGTGAAGTGAATGAAAGGCGATTGCCAAAACAATAGTTGTCGAAACTGAATTTCCGTACTTCTTGTTACTCGAATTAATCTTCGCCAAAAAAATTCGATTGTCTTCTGATGAATCTTTTTCTGGAATTGTTTCTGCGATAGCGGAGTGGTGCCAACTGGTCAGCATATCGAGCTGTTACCTCGATGATGTGGGTTCGATACCCACCTCCGCAGCCATTTTTATTTCAGAGGAGAAATGATTCATATGGAATTTACTAATATTGAAAAAATATTTCTTGGGAAAGACGGTAAAGTCAGGATACACGGCTGGCTCCATAACAAGAGGAGTTCTGGGGGAATCGTTTTCGTTTTTCTCAGAGATGGAACAGGAATTATCCAATGCGCTGTGAAGAAAGATAAGGTTGGAGAAAAAAATTTTGATGATGTAGAAAAATCTCCGCTTGAATCTGTGATTGAAGTGGAAGGAGAAGTCAGAAAAGATCCTCGATCTCCTGGAGGGTTTGAAGTCACAGCTTCTTCTGCCAAAGTCGAAACGAAAGCTGATGAGGATTACCCGATTGGTAAGAAAGAACACGGGCCAGATTTTCTTCTTGACAACAGGCAGTTTTACTTGAGAACTGAGAGGATGGTGAAAATACTTACTCTGAGATCGAAATTCATGGAAATTGTAAGAGATTGGTTCAAGGAGAATGGCTTCAAGGAATTCGATACGCCTATGTTCACTACAGCCGCGGTTGAAGGCGGATCCACACTTTTTCCTGTGAAATATTTTGATCAGAAAGCCTACTTGGTCCAATCATGGCAGCTGTATGCGGAAGCAGGAATCGCCTCGCTGGGAAAAATATTTGTCATCGCCCCGTCGTTCAGGGCAGAAAAATCCAGGACAAGGAGGCATCTCACAGAGTATTGGCATTTGGAAGTCGAGGAGCCGTGGTGCGATTTCGAAGGATTGCTGAAGACGGAAGAGCAGTTGGTCACATATTTGCTTCACAGGCTCGCGAAAGAGGAACCTGAAATCCTGAAGTATTTTGGCAGGGATCCGGAGTTTTTATTGAAAATCAATCCTCCATTTGAAAGAATCACACATGAAAAGGCAGTTGATATTTTAAAGAAAGAAGGAGTCAAGATAAAACAAGGACAAGACATCACATACGAACTGGAAAAGATTTTGACGCAGAAGTTTGACAAGCCTTTCTTCCTCACCCACTTCCCGAAAGAGATCAAGGCGTTCTATCACATGCCTGATCCGAAAAATACTGATGTCACACTGTCTGTAGATCTGCTCGGACCGGAAGGATATGGGGAATTGACAGGCGGAGGTCAGAGAATTCACGATTACAAGCAATTGATGAAAAGGATAAAGGAACAGAAGCTGAACCCAAAGGATTATTCGTGGTATCTGGATCTCAGAAGATTCGGGACTGTCCCTCATTCAGGATTCGGACTTGGGATTGAAAGATTGATCACATGGATTCTGAAATTGGATCACATTAGAGATGCCATACCATTTCCTAGACTGATAAACAGGGTTTATCCATAAGTTTCTCAATCGATGAACGGAATAGATTTCTTATTACATTCGGCAAGCATTTTTACCGGAGGAAACATTGGATTGGGCAATTTATTCAAAGGGTGCCATCCCCATCCTTCATTCTTGTTTGGTTCTATGTTCCTAGGCTCGTTTTTCCATTTCTTGGCTTCGACACAAAATGCCACATAAGGATCTGCCATCTCGCCGTTGATCTTGTACGGCCGTATCAATCTCACGCATCTGAATTCAAATTTGTCAGCAACCAATCCGGTTTCTTCAAACAGTTCTCTTTTGGCACATTCGATCACGCTTTCCCCCCTTTCCATATGCCCTGCAGGAGTGGAGTAGTGACCATAACCGAATATATTCTTTCTCTTTCCAAGGAGTATCTTTCCATGTCGAAGCAGGAAAACATAAACTACCAGTTTTACACATTGCCTTTCCTTCATATGCTCATTTTCAATTTTGAATACCATAAGTTTTAATCTGTGAAGGGTTATTCCTGAATTAGATAACAGTGCCTAGAAGGAAAGAACCTGAAGAATTCATTCCAAAGTTCGAGGAAGAGCCTGAAAATTTGGAAGCAATAGTAGACGAAGTAATAAACAATAACACATCTGCCCTTCTTGAAATTCAGGGCGGTCTGAGAAGTTCTCTCACTAAGCTGATCTCTGAAGTGATGAGAAAGTCTGGCGGAAAAGCCGACCCTCACAAAATACGGAGACTAATTCTCGATAAGATTTCACCACCCGAGTGAGTTTTCTTATTCTCTGAAGTTAGAATTATTTAATGGACCCGTGTGGTAACTTGGATAGCCGGCGTGGCTTCGGACCACGAGATGAGGGTTCGAATCCCTTCGGGTCCAATTTTCTATTTGATAGAAAATTTATAATTTCTAAATATTTATTCAAAATTTTAAATTCTTGTCATTTAATAACAATTCATGAGCACATTAGAAGATTTACAAAAACTTGCTTTGAAAATGAGAGATGATTTTGGCCTTTCAGATCATGAACTCAAGGTGAATAATGTTGAAGGCGTTGACACTATGGCTGAAGTTTTATGGTCAAAATCAGAAAACGAAAAAAAAATAGAAATAAACCTATCACCTATAACTTTTCAACGTAGGAGATTGTTTGAGGTAAAAGTTGCCCATGAACTTGGTCATGTTAGGTTTCACAAAGAGCATAAGAGATTAAGTAAGATTCTTGGAATAGCTAGTTATCCCGGCCATGAGCTAGAAGGATTTATGTCGAAAAATAATAAACGAATGTATTCTACGATGGTCGCTATCGGAGTTTCATCTTATCTGTTCCATCCAACAGCCTATATCCTCGGATTGATTTGCCTGCCTCTTGCAGGTGAGGAAATATCAGCCGAATATGCAGCAAAAAAATCAGGCTATGATGGTTTTTGGTTAACAACAATCAAGAGAATTTTTCATGTCTATTAAGCTTTCTTTAAATGCTCCTCGAAATCTGAACCTGATGCACTGCACGTTAGGAGCACTTAACTCTTAAATCTTTAATATTTAATTACTTTATGATGACCCTCGTAGAAAGTGAACTCACAGAAGAAAAATACCCCAATGCAGTTTTCTTTAATTTTCATGGGTGCCTGATTGGAAATACAAATTATGCCGCACATCTGACTGCTGCCGAAGCTGCAGTTGGACCTGATTTTAAATACGACCTCAGTAGGCCAGTAGGAGAAAGAAGCAAATTCCTTGAAAAGTATCAAGAACTCACGTTGAGTGATGAAAATTCAAGAGTGTCTGATGTAGCAAGAAAAGTCATTACTGGTGTGAATGAGCATGGTTATAAAAATGTCATATGGACAAGCGAACATCCGAAAGTTATCTTAACAATTCTGGAAAGAGATTCTGTATCTGTGGATTATATTGAATCTGTTCATGGATATTCTGTTTTAGAAGATGGTAAAGTCGTTCATAGCAAGGAATATTCTGATAAGTTGAGGAAAAAAGCCGAATTACTAAATGCGTCTCCTTTCTTGCCTAGGGTTGTTGTTAGTAACAAAGCTTCAGACATTGATGCTGCATTGAAATCGGAATGTCAAGTAATTGATTTCTTTTTTGCTCTAACTACTAAAGAAACAGAAGCTGAATTAGTAGGAACTTTTACAAAATTAAATCCTCGATTTGGGTTTGCCTATCATGAATCATTGGAAACCTTATTGAAACTAATCTAATTCGATTAATTACTCCTGTAAATAAATATCCCCCAAAGTTTAATGTTCATTCAATTTGCTATTTGGACAAATTCCTTTCATGAATTAAAACTGCTTGATGAGCAATTAATTTTCTTTTTGCCAAAAGTTCTTGATATTGTTCTTTTGTAAAGCTGAAAAGATCTATTGCATCGTTCAGACTTTTTGTAGTTTTGCGTAAATTCCCATTGTTCTCATCTGAAGTTGGTGATAGAATTACCATTAGGTCAATATCAGATCTTTCTCTAAACCTATTATTTGACATTGAGCCAACTAGATAAATTCTTTCCACATCAGGCAATCGTTTCAATTTTTCAGTTGCATCAGATAGAATTTTTGCTCTTTCTTCTTTTGATAAAGGTTTTCTATTTTTTTCAAACATTTTGTAAGTGTCAACCATTTCGGATACTATTCGGGCTCGTTCACTGACATCCAACCCGCGCAAGTCAACTTGCCTAATAATCTCGTACCTTTTTCTATCAATAGCCTTTATTTCTTCTTCAGACATTCCCCGAATAAAACTAACCATAGCAATCGTATCGGTTTTAGCTGCTTCTTCAAATTGAGTTATAGGAATGGCCAATTTAGATGCGACAAATTTTCTCCATCTATATTTTCGTCCTACTTGTCGCAACAGTTCTGTCCTTTTAAGATACTTGGGATTGTTAAAATCATACAGACCAACAATTCCTAAATCTTCCAGTCTTCTTGTATTTCTTCTCACAGAAGTCTCGGGCCATCCTTCTTTTCTAGCATCCAGCATTAAAATCTTGTAAGGTATTATTTCAACCATAGGTTCTGGGCCAGTATTTTCAACAAAATATTTTAACAAAAAGTCAAGACATGAATTCTTCTTTATTTCATGAGCATCTGCCATGCCAAGATAAATTTGATTTTTCCAATCTTGGATTTGTTCATATGGATATTTGTAACCAGCCACGACCAAATAATCGGATTCAGGAATGGAAAGCAAATTATCAATTGGAATTCTTGCCATATTCACAGCTCCAGTTTTTTCAGAGCCTCTTGAATTTCATCAGGAATTTTTTCTCCTGAATTCAAGGATTCCATCCAGGTTTCTCTATCATATTTCCAGAACATTTCTGATGCGTTAAACTGTTTTTCAAGAATCTTTCTGACTTCACTTTTGTTTCTGTCATCACAATAAACAATCATTACATAATCGACTCCTAATGTATAACCCTGAGGGACTTGCAGAGATGGTCTTGTAGTAAACTTGGCCTCAGTAATACCATTTTTTCCAACTAGATTTCTGACTTTTCCTCCCATTCTTTGCACTGCTTCTTTGTGCGCATAAATCAACCACTTTCCATGATGTAACAGATATTCCAGATCTGAATTGTAATCGAGGAGATTTGTTTCTGGAAGAATGTGAATAAGACCTTCATTTTCTATTTCTCTTGCCATTGTTATCTATGGGATAGGAGTAAATCATAAACTTATAAAGTTTGTCAAAAATCGTGTTTACACCTGTAAACAATCAAATGTTGGAGATTTTCCAATTTCTTACAAAAAACAACCAAAAAAGGCATGGTTCCATACCCATTTGAGTATGGAACCCTTCGGGTCCATGTCCTGTACAAAAAGTCTCTTTAAGTTTAAAACACATCTCCGTAAATGGAATCTTGAGAAACAATCACATGATTCTTGTTCTAATCTTATCTGCCGTTTTATAAATGTGCCTTGCAGATTCAAACATCGCCAGTTGAATCAACCCAATGAAAAAAGCGGGAGTATACACAGCAGCGGGGCAAATGACACATTCCTTCTCGCATATTTCATAGAGTTGCTCCTCGCTTCCCATAGTGAGAACTGGATAAACAGGCCGACCTCTAATCGTAAATGCGAATGTAGTTCCTCTCTTGTAAGCACAAATATATCTCGTAACATGTGGCGATTGAGAAGCATGTTCATGTAATCTCAACACCAATGGCTCAACTATCCTTTTGAAATAGAAATTGTTTATCAGAAAATGCCTATATTTGTTTATGACTTCTTGTCTCCTTTTACTTATTCTTTGGGTCAGTGGAGTAGTCTCTATAAAATAAAGCAAAGTCGCGATTTCAGATAATTTTTCCAAACCTGATTTGATTCCCATACTTACAAAATATTTAATTTCAAAAGTCATATCTTTGTGGCGAACCCAATGCATTTTTTACACCTGTAAATAAAATCCCCTAAATGTTAATACTACTTCGTTGCACGGTGGGAAAAAATTCTTTATTTATGCTGTAAAAATCTAAAATTCTTAGAGAGGTTATTTAAAATGCCATCATTTGAGAAACCACAAAGACCGCAAAGAAAAATGAAAAGAATGAAGATTAAAAAATGGTAATTGGTCTATATTTTGTTCTTTGATAAGAAGATTAAACCTCAAAACCAAATAAATCATATGAAATCGAATAATCCTTGGAGAATAGTGGACAGAGTCATCCATGAATCCGATATTCTATTGGAAGTCATAGATGCTCGTATGCCAAACCGTACCCGCAATAAAAAGGTAGAGAATGAGATTCGACGAAAAAGGAAGTTTCTCATATTGGTAATAAACAAATCGGATTTGATAACAAGAAAAATGAGAATGGATTTTTTGCGAAATTTTGAATCCAGGGAAGTAATTTTTGTCTCGTGCAAAGATAGAATAGGAATCACATCTTTGAAAAAAATGATTTTGAATTTGGCCAGAAAGATACGATATCGGGATTATATAAGAGTTGGAGTTGTCGGTTACCCTAACACAGGTAAATCATCAGTCATAAACGTTTTAGTCGGGTTCAAATCGGTTGCCAGAACTTCTCCAGTTGCCGGATTTACTAAAGGAATTCAGTGGATAAGAGGTAAAGGTAACATCATGTTTTTGGACACTCCAGGAGTGATACCTTTTGGTGAGAATGATGAGACAGAACAAGCGTTGATGTCTGCTATAGACCCGAATAAACTTGTAAACTCAGATATTGCTGCTATGAGAATAATACAATTGTTTTTGGACCATGATAAGAAGATTTTAGAAAAATTCTACGATGTGAAGATAGAGACTGATGATCCGTTTGAAATTCTATTGCAAATAGGAAAAAGAAGGAATCTCCTAAAAAAAGGAGGTAAAATAGACGAAATTAGGACCGCTTTGACTGTAGTTAGAGATTGGCAGAGAGGAAATTTACTATTGAACTTATAATGATTTTAGTTGAGAAAATGAGCAAAGATGAGATTTAAATTTGGAGAGAAAATCAGATTTGAAGAAAAGGGGAAAGAGTTTAGAGGTATTTTTGTTGAATACCACTCTGAACAAGGAATTGTTCTTGTAGATTTTTCACACGACTATTACAAAATAGGTGTTGCTTTAAAGGACTTGAAGAAAGGCTGGAAGAAATGATCGAAATTTGTAGAATCTGCATGAGTGATATGAAAAAAGAAGGAACTCTTGAAACAGTCAATAATAAGAAAATGATATTGTACTCGGTGAATTTTAAATAATCCAAATTCTCACATTTTTTACACCTGTAAATAAAATCCCCTAAATGTTAATGTTCATTCAATGTGTGGTGGGAGCACTTCCCAACACTAACTTCGAGGAATTGTTTACAACTGTAAAGTAGTAGGTCATGTTTATAGGTTGTCATTGACAAATTAATAATAAACTGACAGGATAATCCGGTTGTCTTGGAAAGGATGCGTTCATAGCAGCCTCTGTCAAGTGTTCGGCTATCAATATGTCGTCTGGACTATAACTCGGCATATGAAACCTGCGCTTGTTAAGTATTGCCCTGACGCGAAGGAGATCACCTTTAGACTCAGTTGATAGGTTAAGTTCGATTTCAACATGATCAAGGAACTCTTTCACCGGGTCCAGTTGTCAGTTTACATTGCTTTCCAAAAGGGGTAAAATATGGCTAAGAAAAAATCGGCAAAGAAATCAAAATCCAAGAAAGTAAAATACAGCGGAAGAAGACCAAGCAACAAAAGCAAGTCTTCTAAAGTAAAAAAATTAATCAAACTTGCAAAGTCAAAAAAGTGATTTAAAGCAATGGCAAATTTCTAATTTTTATCTTTCTGAATTATTTACACCTGTAAATAAAATCCCCTAAATGGTAATGCTGACGTGTTGCCCGGTGGGAAAATTTTGTAAACAAAATTTGATTAAATTCATGCCATGAAGAATCTGGGAGAAATTAAGAGTCCTGAACTTGAGATAGCCAGAACTAGCAACATATCATAGAGATTCAAAGGAACGGTGCTGAACAACAATTGCAAAGGAGGCAAGTAGATAATCATCAAATAAATCAGTATTGAAAATGCTATACTGACAAAAAGATACTTGTTTGAAAAAACGCCCGATGAAATGAAGGATTTGGTTTCTGACCGGCAATTAAAAGCGAAAAATAGTTGGAATAAGATGCCTACGCTAAACACCATTGTTCTTGCCTTTTCTAGGCTGCCGTTTACCCACATCTGATAGATGAAGATGGAAAGTTCTGTGACAAGTGCAAGGCTGCCAGCTGCTATGAGAAAAATTTTCATGCCAGAGAGGATGCTGGCTTTTGGATCCCTCGGTTTTTTCTTCATCAAATCTGGCTCTTTAGGATCTACTGCGAAGGCAGCACCAGGTACACCTGAAATTAGATTCAGAAGCAATATCTGAATGGGAAGTAAGGGTAAAGGAAGTCCTGCAAAAGAGGTAATCGCGACTAAAAAGATTTCACTCATGTTCACAGTCAGCTGGTAGCGAATGAATTTTCTTATGTTTGAGTAAATTCCTCTACCTTCTTCGATGGCATGCACTATAGTTGCAAAATTGTCGTCTTTGAGAACTATTTGGGATGCCTCCTTGGCGACTTCGGTTCCCTTCAAGCCCATCGATATTCCAACATGGGCCTCTTTCAGAGCAGGTGCATCATTAACACCGTCCCCTGTAACCGCGACAATGTGCCCTCTCTTCTTCAGAAAGTTCACAATTGTCAACTTGTGACGTGGCGTGACTCGAGCGAAAATGTTTATCTCGTCGATTCTTTCGAATAGAGTCATCTCATCCATCTTGTCCAATTCCTCGCCAGTGACAACAGCTTTGTTGTCGTCGTAAATTCCCAACTCTTTCGCGATGGCTATTGCGGTAATCTTATGATCACCAGTCAACATTTTCACCTCAATTCCCGCATCTTTGCATAATTTGATAGAATCTTTCATCTCCTTCCTCGGAGGGTCATAAATCCCGACCAATCCCACAAAAACAAGACTGTGCTCTATCTCATGGCCGTATGTCTCACTTTTTTCCAGATGCCTATATGCCAGGGCGATCACCCGAAGTCCCTCTTCGCTCATTTTATGCACAATTTTCGAAACATCGTTCTTTTCTTTCAACGTCATTGGAACTACGCGGCCGTTTATTTGGAATTTTGTGGATAAACCGATTATTTTCTCGGGGGCACCCTTCACATAAGCGATTTTCTTTTTATCGTGTTCGTAAACTGTCGTCATCATTTTTCTGTCCGAAGAGAATGGAAACTCTGAAACTCTGGTATAATCTTTGGAAAACTCCTCCTTCCAAAAGTTTGCCTTAGCAGAAGCCACTAAAAGTGCAACCTCGGTAGTGTCGCCCACACCTTTCCAAACGTCTTTTTTGTGCAACGAAGCATCATTATTCAAAATTGAAATGGTGAAAGCCATTTTCAAATCTTCGTCTTTGTTTACGTCGATCTTATTTCCGTCGACCAAGAATTCTCCAATAGGGTCAAATCCTATGCCGGTGATTTCGACTGTTTTAGTTCCGACAAATAATTCCTTGGCGGTCATTTCATTTGTAGTCATTGTCCCCGTTTTGTCCGCACAGATAACTGTCACAGAACCTAGGGTTTCGACGGATGCAAGTTTCCTCACAATGGCGTTCTTTTTGGCCATTCTGTGTGTTCCGATTGCAAAGGTCATTGTGAACCGATGAAACTGCAAGAGATACCGAAGTTAGGAATATGGTAAAAAAATCATAGCCCCTCAGGTAACCGAGTGAAAATACTCCGCATGCTAAAAGAAGAACGAAGGCTCCCAACCATTTGGAAAAATTAGTAAACTTGATCTGCAATGGAGTTTCGAGATCCTTTTCAACAATCAATTCCGATATCTTCCCTATTTCTGTGGAATCGCCGATTTCTACGACTATTGCTCTCGCAGTTCCAAATATCACAAATGTTCCGGTGTAGGCCATGTTTCTTCTTTCCGCGAGAATGACATCACGCATAGTCTCCGAATTTTTCATTATAGGCATGGATTCCCCAGTCAAAACCGATTCGTCTATTTTGAAGTTTGAGGATTCGATGATTCTTGCATCTGCAGAAACTCTGTCGCCTTCTTGAAGTAATATGACATCGCCCGGCACGAGCTTCCTGGCAGGAATCTCTATTAGTTTACCATTTCTGAAGACTTTTGCCTTCGTGACGATATATTTCCTCAAAGTCTCCATAGTCCTCTCGGCGCGATATTCCTGAATAAACCCCAAAATAACCGTAATAAAAATGACGATACCGATTATGAGCGCATCAATGGTTTTCCCTAAAAAAACTGAGACAAGCATCGCAGCTAGAAGTATGTAAATGAACGCGTTTTTGAACTGCTTGATAAAAATTTTAGCTGCCCTGATTCGCTTCCTTTCGACTATTTGGTTGAAGCCGTATTTTTTTCTCCTATGTTTAGCTTCTTTGTTAGTAAGTCCGCGATCAGAAGTTTTTAATAAAGCCATTACTTCTGACGCTTCCTTAGTGTGCCACAAAATTTCCATAAGATTAATTAGAAATCAGACCGTTAAAAATAGGGGGATTCAAACCCAGGGTTAGGAACACTTCGGATCCACGATTTTTTACGCCTGTAAATAAAATGAACCTTAAATTTTTAACTGCCTCTAAAAACTATGATTTCCTTTATCTTCTTCTGCTAATCCTTCTTCTTCCTCTTTTTCCAAATCTATCGTCTTTTACTGTTTCTTCAGTCCTATTTATTTGAACAAAGGATTTCACATTTTTCACACTTGTTATATATCCAGCAACCAAGTTCCTGATTTTTCTCGACGTAAAAGAAACAAATGGTGTTAACGCTTTCTTATTATCTTCAAAACTTACACTGAAAGATTCTGGGTGTTTTTCCATAAGCTCTTTACCTATGTTTTTCACAAATGTGGTTTTTATTCTTCCCATTAATCAACATCCCCTTGCATTATTGATTCTTATATGTTTATTTAAGTACTCCGAGTAAAAGGCATGTATCAATAACCGATGGTGGGACCAAAACAGTTATCTACCAAAATCCTAATTTAATTGATGCTCAAAATCGAAATTCACAACATGGTAATAACAGTTCAATTTTCAGATAGGATAGACCTTGATAAATTAGCCAGTAAATTACCGAGTGGTGCCGAGTATTTTCCTGACAATTTTCCAGGTGTGGTTTATCGTATGAAGAAACCGAGAGCAAGTTTTCTGATATTCTCTTCAGGAAAGTCCACATGCACTGGCACTGCCTCTGAAAAAGATGCAAAGGAAGCGATAGATAATATGTTAAAATTGTTGAAAGGCATGGGGATTGCTGTAAAAATTCCTAAAATTGAAATTCAAAACATCGTTGCATCGACAAAATTAGATACAAGATTCGATATCGATAAGATGGCTTTTGAACTAGAAAATTCTGAGTACGAACCAGAAACATTCCCAGGTTTAGTTTACAAAATGGAAGGAAGTGTTACTTTTCTTATATTCAGCACAGGAAAAATAGTTTGCGTTGGAGCAAGGTCCACCAATGACATTAAAGAATCGTTTGATCGTCTTGTTAAAAAATTGAGAAAGATTAAAGCACTAAAATGATTTTTAAAAAGTGGAAAATGAAAAGTAATACTACTTTAAAATTTAATATTATAATATGGTAGAATACACTTCTGATGAGGTAAACATGCTAATTCATGTACTCAAAAATATAAAAACTCAAAAAAAAGGAAAGAAGGAGAAAATTGAAAAGACTATAAGATATCTTGACCAAAGGCACAAGTTCTTCAATCCAACGAGAGATATGCTGATTTATATAATTGATCATGGTGAGAAATTCGGTTTGAACCAAGCACTTCTTAGCAAGATGAAAGAAGATTTGGCTGGTAAAGAATAATTTTCAACTTCTTCTTTTCTTGTAGAGTTTTGGTATATACTAGTATTTCCTGGTATTCCATCAATCTCTTACATCATGAGTTGCGCAAGTTTTTACATGACTATGATAAAGCCTTGCTGATTTTCTTAAATGACATTTAGGGCAAACATGTTTCAATTTAATCACTTCAATTCAACAGAAAACAATTATTATCTAATATTCCAAAGATATACTAGAAATTAATTCTATCTGTTTCACATTATTGATATTATCCATTGGTATCGCAAGGATTAGTGCATTGAATAAGGCATTATCGATTCTGACATATACTTTAGAAGACTAATTATTGTTATGAGAGGAAGAACTCCTAGTCATGATTTTGTAGAACCGATGATTCTGAAGATATTGAAAGAATCTAGAGTTTCCATGTCGACTCTTGCGATTAATTATAAAGTAAATGAAGCTGCTGGAAGATCAATTAATCTAAATATCATTAGGAATCATTTAATTTTTCTTGTGAAAAATAAGAAAATTTTTGAAAGTCTTGATAAAAAAAATGATGTGATATATTACAAATTGATTCTGTAAATTTTTTAACCTAAAGTAAATAATGCGGGAAGTATGTCATGGCATATCATTCAATGCGAGCGCATGCCTTGAATGATTTAGCGATGCACTATTTTTTTACACCTGTAAACAATCAAATGTT
>Ga0209541_10011173_pt1 | contig 14100 bp, 14 predicted proteins | sample RifCSPlowO2_01_FD_184027 | JGI IMG/M metagenome (GOLD analysis project Ga0209541, IMG submission 184027) | Groundwater microbial communities from Rifle, Colorado - Rifle CSP2_plank lowO2_0.1 (SPAdes) (version 2) | ecosystem: Environmental > Aquatic > Deep subsurface > Groundwater | place... | reverse complement strand
TTTCTTGATCGGTATCATTATCACAGACCACACATGGGTATCGGGATGAAACCACCATTATCAAGAGGCTAATGCCGGATATTTACGGAAACATATCGGGGGTATCAAAGAGAATCAATCTTTTTGAGCCGACGAGTATATTTTTCTTGGTGAATCGGTTGGGCAGTGAGAAAGACGGTAACCATTTTTTTAGCTTGTTCAAAATCGACAAGATCGGAAGGAAGGGCAAGAATGTTGATGTGATCATTTTCACGGATATGCTTGACGTGGGCTTCGTTGAAACCAGTGCCACAATAAACGCCTTTGTATCGGTTGGCGGCGATGGAAACGCCGACTCCGGAGCCGCAGATAAGAATTCCCAGAGACTCCTTTTCTTGCTGAATTTTTTTAGCCACTGGTTGGGAGAAATCGGGGAAGTCGTCAAGAGGATCGGCTACAGTATTGCCGCAGTCAGTAACGGTGTGGTTTTGGGATTTGAGCCAGGCCACTAATTGATTTTTCAGCTCAAATCCGCGGTGATCGGCGCCAAAATAAATAGTCATTACCTAGATTATAACTAATTTTTATGAAGATGGTGATGCGTGTTCTGGCAGAGAAATCCTCAAAATGAGGATGTCGAAAAACTCGACAAATTCTCTGCCAGAACGGCGCACCTTATTTTTCCCGAAACAAATCAGGATTGTAGAATCGCAGTTACTTCTCCACGGTTGTCTCCTTGGGAGGAGGATGGGCCGCCTTGACGTGCTGCCTCGCATGCCGACGACAGTACATCTTGTTATCACCGCCACGGGTAGTCGCCTTTTCGCGACAGCCTGAACTAGCGCAAGTGTCGCCACCGACTCCGCCCAATTTCAAGAAGAGGAAGAGCGCCACCACAACAAGTAGGAGAACAACGACAAAGATTCTCCAGGGAAATTCCGTCAACGCGTCGGAAGCCGGTTCATCTACCGCTTGCAACAGGAAGGATAGGATGTTCATTTTGGAGCTCCTTTCCAGATCTGAGGACTCAGGGTCCTTGGTGTGCTTGAGATGCTACTTCCGTGTCATCCACGAGAGTAAGTCTGCAGATGACTGTTCTTTGCTCGCAGTGACCGCCACAGTCTCCCTGATGAATCAGGGTTTTGTCGTCCCTCAAGTCGCAATCAAAAACGCGCTCGAAGCACTTAAGACAGACCAGGATTGGGTCTCTCTTCAGACACCGACCGAGGGTTAGTTCGTCCTGACTAGACCGGACGCCGTGAGTGGGACAACGCTTCACGTCAGACAACAGACTACCTCCTGTGGGGAGAAGGGACAACGAGAAAGATCCGATGACACATCTGGACAATCACTTCCTCCAATCGAGTTGCAGAATAGACGATGTCCTCGGCTCCTGACAGACTTCACAGTGTCTCACAGCACAGCCAGAACAGCGGAAAATGCCACAGCATGAAATCGTCGCGATATCGGGGCCCATGTGTTGGGGGTCCTTACAGGCGATAGATTTCACCGGTCCTGAACTATTCAGTAAAACGACCAGGTCAGTCGATTGGATCATGCTTCCTCCCGTGGGTGAAAGACTGGGAACTACGGTTACGATTCTACATTTTGTTAAGGTGCACGATATTGATATACGATGAATAAATACCTCCCTTGCGTGAGTTGGGAAATCAATGCATCACAATCGAGGGTAATTATACCATTCCTGAAAGGTTCCTGCAATGCTATGGGATAGAGAATTTGTCAACTGCTGGCTTCTTCATTTTCGATCCGATATACTATCCTTATGCTCATTTATCCTTCGATTCTTGAAAAAGATGCCGCTTCCCTTTCCGAATACCTTCACCAATTGCTTCCGGTTTTCGATCACTTTCAACTTGACGTCGTTGATGGCGATTTCGTACCGGGAAATACGGTGCCACTTGATGATGTGGTAAAAAAATTAACTAAGGAAGCAACGGATTTTAAGGAGAAAACGTTTGAATTTCATCTTATGGTGAGGAAATATGACGATGAGCTCAAAAAAATCAAGAAATTACTGCAATACATCGAAATCAATCTGGTTATTATTCATGCCGAAGTCCTGGTTACGCCGTTTGATCTGGAACAAGCCGATTGGGACTTCGGCATCTGTTTAAATCCGGAGACCACTGTCGATTCATGCTGGGAAAAAATCAAGGATTTCCCTTTCATTCAACTGATGACCGTGTATCCCGGACAACAGGGCGCTCCATTTGTACCAGAAGTGCTCGATAAAATCACCGTTTTAAGGAAAAAAGGCTATTCGGGGAAAATTACCCTCGATGGCGCCATGAATGACACCACTCTGCCGATTATTCTCAGCAAAAAATATTTACCCGATGCGATCTGTCCCGGTAGTTATTTCAAGCAAAACCCGCAGACGCAGTTGGAGAAGCTCCAAAGAATCCTCGCTACTGGCTATAAAGGTTAAGAATATCGGTTAAATTGAATTGGCCATCCTGATTTTTATCAATCGGCCAGACCGTTTTTGCTTTCTGACTATTTTGCCCCGGTGAGAAATGAGTATACCACTGTTGTGGTAAGCTGCCTTCCGCAATTAACACGCAACGGTATTCGTCGACAAAATTGACTCCCTCCACATGGTCAATTTTGAATAATCCCTGAGTAATAGTGCCGTTTTCCCGGGCTACAATGGCTTCCTCGCTATCAAAACACTGCAGTTGTGCCTTAGTTTCTTCCACGATTCCTGTCGGATAACGAACGTCAATTAATTCCAGCGTTGGCGACTCATGAATACAGGGTTGCCATTCGGCTAATTCGAGAACTATCTGGCCTTTTCTCGCCAGTCCAAAGCGAAGCGTGGGACAACCGGAGGTTCTTCCCGGGTTCATCGTAAACTTGGTCCGCAAAGTATCGCCGGGAAGAACCAAGTGAAAATCGGAAAACGAATAGTCAAATGATGGCCCAATCAAAACCAGTTCATATTCTCCCCGCCTGATGGCATCGGTGCTTTTATTCTCAACCGTGATTTCCGTAGCAAAATCGAGATTCTCTGCCAGGTCTTTGACAAAATTGCCCACCGTGGTGGCGGAAAAAGTAAATTCTGGTTCCCCGACAATTTTACTATTGGAATAAATGGCATTGCCTAAAGGCGTCATTTGTGAATCCGGACAGTCAACTAATGAGAAAGGGTGGAATTTTTCATCGCAGGCATGGTAGACAAAAACATTGAACGATAATAGCTTGCTATCCCTTTGCCATAGGGCTATCGCGTTTTGTAGATTCGATACAGTATTCGCCCCCTGATTGCCCCCTGTCTCCGAAATAATCACACTCATCCCTAAAGCGTGATCAACGCCCAATTGAAACAAATATCTTTTTTCGGCATCGTGGCTCGTTAACAACGAGCCACCGAACCCGTTGTGACCGGTAAAATACGAGTGGGTGGAGAGAACGGAGATATCATCAAAAATTTTTGGTTCCGCTTTTATTAATTCTTTATAAAAAGTTTTTACATCACAATACTCCGGAGCTATCATGGGTGCAGCCTTATCCAGAGCCCCAAGCATCACCACCGCCTCCGGAGAAACTTCTAGAATTGCCTGTTTTGTTTTCTGAAACCAATGCGCATATTCAGGAATATTTTTCAAACAATCACCGCCCAATTCGTCTCCCCGATTTGGCTCATTCCCTAATTGATAGTAACCTCGTGACGGTGGTGTAGTTTTTTTTACTAAATCAGTAATATAATTCGTGGTACTTTCTGAAGGTAACACCCACTTCCCCTGGTCATCAATTTTTGTCGCCAGACGAAGAATATAAAGACACCGCTCCTCAAAGAGAATTTTGTATTCTGCCTGGAGATTTTCCGGGGTGAGCTCCCCTTCCTGAAGCACCCGAACCAGACTACCCCACTGGCCGCCATTAGCATTGACCAAACGGCAGGCGGCGCGAATTTCATCATGGGTCGGTGAAATTAAATGGGCACCAAAAATGTTTCGTGGTCTTCCTTGAGCATTGGCGGACGGACTCAAAAATAGCACCGCTAGAGCCAACAGCAAGCTTAAAACGATTTTTTTCATTAGAGAATATTATAACAGTATTGTTGCGCTATAATGTACCTGCAATGAAATTACGTCTTCCTCCGTTTCACCAAATTACCGGCGCCATTAATTTCAAAAAAAATGCCCCGTCTCGAGAGGATGGTCGAATTTACACCATTCCCCTGGTGCTGATTATCTTGATTTTTATCTTCTTTGTCCGGCTGTTCCATCTCACGGTGGTAAAGGGATCATATTACCGGTTTGCCGCCGAAAATAATCGGCTCCGGGAAATTCTCATTGAGGGTAAGCGCGGAATAATTTACGACCGTAAAGGATATGTGCTGGCATCGTCAACACCGGACTATCACCGCAAATACAATGACGGCTTCGCGTTAGCTCACGTTCTTGGTTACCGTTCCATCGCTTCAGAACAGGATCTGGAGCATGATGCCTGCCAAGAACCACTCCGGTTAAATGACAAAATTGGGGTTAAAGGCGTGGAAGCGCTCTTTGAATGCCATCTGCGACCGATAAAAGGGAAAAGATTGATTGAAGTTGATGCCCAGGGTAAAACGACTAAAACTCTGTCCGTAGTTTCTCCAAAATCCGGAAAACCGATTACTCTAAGCGTCGACAGCGAGTTACAAAAAAAGGCCATGGAAATTATTGAGCAAAATGATATTACTACTAGCGTCGAAGTTGACTTGCGGGAGAAGAATATTGCCATTGTCGCCACCAAGCCGAGTACTGGAGAAATCCTAATGTTGCTGTCGTATCCTAGCTTTGAGCCGCAAATGTTTGAGAGTGGGGATAAAGAATTGACTCAACAATATCTTCACGACAAAAGAAAGCCGCTTTTTGACCGGGTACTTCAGGGCACTTATCCGCCGGGCTCGGTTTTTAAACTGATTGTCGCCGCCGGAGCGCTGCAAGAATCGGTAATTTCTCCGGAAGAGACGTATAACGACGTCGGGTTTATTAAGGCGGGGCCGTCAACATTTAATAATTGGTATTACACGCAATATGGGCGAACGGAAGGGGAAGTTAATATGGTTAAGGCGCTGCGGCGCTCAACCGATACGTATTTTTACAAGGCAGGAGAGCGCTTAACCGCCGATAAAATCAAGGTTTGGGCGGAGCGGTTTGGTTTAGGTAAGCAAACGGGAATAGATTTCGATGAACAAACCGGCGTCGTCCCCTCCGATTTTTGGAAACGGGAAATTATCGGTGAGAAGTGGTTCCTTGGCGACACTTACAATCTGTCAATCGGGCAGGGGTATCTCCTCGTCACTCCCCTGCAAATTAATTTGGCCACCGCGGTCTTTGCAAACGGTGGCCAACTATGCCTTCCCCAGATTCTCAAGCCAACCGCCAAAGAAAATAAAGAGTTGCTAAAAAATTCCGCCCCCACCTGCAAATCACTTCATCTTAAAGCAGAAACTTTAAAAACGATTCGGGAAGGAATGAAGCAGGCTTGTGAATCCGGCGGCACCGGCTGGCCCCTGTTTAACTTTGGTGTCAAAGATGACAATTCCACCACTTCAGGCCAATTGAAACGGATCTATGTCGGTTGTAAAACCGGTACCGCAGAAAATCCAGCCGGAGAATTACCTCACGCCTGGTTTACCGTGTTTGCCCCATTTGATAAGCCGGAAATCGCCCTAACAGTTTTGGTAGAAAATAGCGGCGAAGGCTCTAACGTCGCCGCCCCCATTGCCAAAGAAATCCTAAAATACTATTTCGAAAGAAATCAGTAAGTTACAAGCGTTGAAAGTAGCCTGCCTGAATAGAGATTGTTTCCCCACCAAACTGCTCGATGATTTTTTCCGCTGTTTCCGGAAGAAACGGTTGCAATTCCTGTCCAATTTGTCGGAGGTGATCGACGGCGACTTGAAGTATCTTCGATAATTTCTTCGGATCCTCTTTTATTTCCCAAGGCTTTTCCTGATTCATATATTGATCAAGTTGGTGAACCTGACTCCAAATTGAGGCTAAAATGGTATCAAACTTGAATTGTTCCAGTTCTTTTTTGTATTCGGCGGATAACTCGGGCTTGGCGCTTTTGGTGAAAGTTAATCCTTGGCATAATTTGGCGACTCGGGAAATTAAATTCCCCAGGCCGTTGGCCAGGTCGGCATTATAGACTTCCTTGAAACGGGAATCGGAGATGTCACCATCTTTGCCGGAGGGAATTTCTCGCAATAGATAGTAGCGGACCGCATCGACGCCGTATTTTTCGACGAAGGCAAACGGGTCGATAACATTGCCCACGGTTTTGCTCATTTTTTGGCCTTCGGAGGTGATGAAGCCGTGAATGTAAAGTTGCTTGGGAAGCGGGAGGCCGGCCGATAACAGGAATGCCGGCCAGTAAACGGCATGGAAACGAGTGATGTCCTTGCCGATGATATGAACATCGGCCGGCCACCATTTCTCATATAATTTCTCATCCCAGCCAAAGCCAATTCCCGATTGGTAAATATTTAAGGCATCAAACCAGACATACATCCGTTGTGAATCGTCACCGGGAACGGGAACACCCCAGTTTTTCGCCCGCTCATTCGTCCGCGAAATACTAATATCCTGCAATGGTTCCTTGAGAAATCCCAGCACTTCATTCTTCCGTTCTTGAGGAGTAATTTTAATCGCGTCGGATGACACCAGCTTGACGATTTCATCGTGATACTTTGATAGCTTGAAGAAGTAGTTTTTTTCGGCCACCTTCTGAATCTTTTTTCCCGGATGGAACTGACATTCGCCGTTTTCATTCAGCTCGCTTTCACTATAGAACAGTTCACAACCGACACAGTATAAACCTTCATATTCCTTCTCATAAATATCGCCATTTTTGGCACATAATTCCCAAAGTTTTTGGCTGGAAGGAAAATGTTTCTCCTGGTCACTCCCCCGCTGGAAGACGTCAATTTTTATGTTGAAAACCTTGGCTAATTCAAGAAAATATTTCGTGTTTTCATCAACAAATTCCTGAATTGATTTGCCGGCGGCTTCGGCGGCCTGAACATTTTTCACTGCATTTTCATCAGCGCCGGAGAGAAGACAGGTGTCATCGCCAATTAACCGATGATATCGGGCGATGACATCACATTGCACAAATTCTAGGACGTGACCGATGTGGGGCTTAGCATTAACGTATGGAATTGCAGTGGTTAAGTAGAATTTCGCCATGAAATCAATTATACCCTATTTGACTTTTTCTTCATTCTTATAGTATATTAGGGATCAGTACAGTAGTCTTTGTTGATCTTATGAATTAGCTTCATGAAGTAAACGAGACTGCACTTTGAAAGAAACGGCAATTGATATACGAAAATACTTCATACATTCACCTTGAAGGGTTGCATCCCGATTACCACCGCGGTAGTCGTCGGGATCCAACCCTTCATACTCAATTCGTGAGTGTGTGTTAGTGGTAGGAGAAAGGATTTGCTCAGCAACAATTACTTCAATCGAAGTACCCATCCTCAACCGTTTCGTGTAGTTAACGGAACAACCCGAGAGGGAGTTGTATGAACACAAGGACAAAGCTCCTCTTTACCACGCTACTAGTCGTAGCCGTGGCCCTTGTGGCGTTCCATTCGTCAGGCGTGCTCGCTCAAGCTGCCGACAACGGATTGAACGTCATGTCCAACGCACGAGCACCGGCGGTTATGCAGGTCGCTCTCAACGGCAATAGCCTGTTCCATTCAACCAGGGTCAGTACGCTTCGCACGGACCATGAGCGCGTCCTGGGCATGGCGACAACGAGTGCGGACGACTGTAACCTGCTCGGCCTCGCGGCCGTGGTTGCGGATCGAACCGACGACGTGGATGGCATGGGCGTAGTGACGTACATCCAGAACGAGAGCCAGGAGTGGTTCAGCCCTGTTGCAATCGAGATCTGGTTCAAGGCGCAGGCCGACAGTCCTACGGGCGCGTATCTGCGAGGTCAACAGCTAACCGTCTCCGGGCCTTCGTCTGCGAGTGGCTTGAGTACGTTCCACCAAGGGATGAGCCTTGCGCTTCTCGAATTTCGGCCGGCATCCCTTGTCGCCGAAACAGTGTCGAGCAGCAGCCAGAAGCTGAACGAGAAGCAGGTGGAGTACATCAGCTTCGACGCCAGGGGCTACCTGAACCCCAGTGTCGCGGACGGCGCGCTCGTAGGTAACGTGAACATGGCTTATACATCCAGAACGGTGGCTTGGAGTGCTCCAGCATCGAGATCTGGCGGTGGCGCAGAAATGCAAGGTCTACTTCCTGGCAACTCTGCAAACGACAGCATCCTTGTTTCCGTGGCGACGAGTGGTTTCCTTCCCGACACCTACACGGTGGCCAGCTCGAGCCGCACCGACACGCCGAACGCGCGCAAATCTCAGGTGAGACAAACACTCCTCTTGTCTACGTCGACAAGTCAGGCACTCGCCAACTCGTTCGCGTTCTCCAGCTACCAGCTGCTCGCCTGACCACTGATCTACAGCGAGTCTACAGAGTAGTCTGCTAGCACCTTGACGGGGACCGTCCCGGGCACCCAAGCCCGCAACCCCGTTTCTGGCTAATGCCGGGACGGTCCCTCGAGGGGTTTGTTGTTTGGTTTCATCCATTCATCGCTTATCCCCGCGGCGAAGATTGCCGACAGGAGCAAGATAGCTCAGCAGGAGCCATCAACAAAAGTTCCTACCCGTGCGGCATTGATCGGAAACCCCCCTTCGGTGTCGACTGGATGAGATGGCTTCTGTGCCAATCCCTCGCTGATGCGCAGCGGTTCCCATAGTCGGAATTTCGCCCCACTTCGTCCCCGACGAAGTTTTCCGACCTTAGGATTCAGGTCCACGCGCATTTTTATCCTCGCCTGGATGCGAAGATAAAAGGACCTGGGTCCGCCCCTGCCACACCGTACATCAACAGACCTCGCGCTACGAGGGCCACTCGTCACAAAATGTGACTATCTCAAATTACCCTTTTTTTGGGTTTTTTTGTTGATTTTCGCGTTTATGCGAGTGGTGCCGTTTCTGTTGTTCTATTTTCTTATTTCTACAGGCCTATCCCCGTTAAGATTCTTTTAATATTTCTTTTGTATAATCTCCCCATGCAAACTCATTTTAAAAATTCCCAGTTAGAAAGACTTTCTGAATTCAATATGAACCTTAGCCTAATCTTTTTTAGCTCAACAATTATCTCATTATTTACTGAGACTGGTTCCATAAATGCACAAATGTCTATAATAGCTGGTATACTCGGAGTAGGAGCGTTCATTATAAGTTTATGGCTGGCAGATAAATATGAAACTTGATCCTTTGTCGACGTTTTACTTAATTGGTGCGCTAATGATGGTTCTTACTGTTATCATTGCGTATCCAACCATTCGCGAGAAAAGCAAAAGAAAATAATAGCTTGTTTTCCCCCGTGACACAGTTTAATTGTTTTTAGACCCATTCAGTGATATAATTGTTTGTTTTCACCGTCTTATAGGCTGGTGAATTTTTTTGGCTCGTTAACAAATCGGTACAACAAATAACATTAACAAGAATCGCAGTTACAGGTAGAACTTTTTTCCTGAAGAGCAGGCAAGTTTTTTTTCCTCTTCTTCTGGAAAAAAGTTCTCATACCCCAGCCCGAGGAGGCGATGTAAAGAAAAGGCTATCCAACTAAATAGTCAATTTCCCAGTACTAGTAGTACATACAGTTTCGAGAACTCTGTGCGACGAAATGCCCACCCCTCCATGAATTCCCTTACATCAGTAAAGAACCACCCGTTTCGACCTCACAGAAGGTCGAGACCCCCCCGATACGGAGTAACACCAACTCATGAGTGAAGTTGAAGTGCGGGACGATGACGACGCTGTTGGCGCGACGACCCCTCCCGACGATGACGCGACGACCCCTCCCGACGATGACGCGACCACCCCTCCCGATGGCGACGGCGAGAACGCTCCTGGCGGAGATCCTCCCGGCGGCGACGGCGAGGCTGCTACTGCAGACGATGGCGGTGCCGACGCCGGCGACTAGCGGCTGTCCCTGATTACCTCAGTTCTGACTACGCTTGCGTAGAATGAACTGTTTTCCCTCGAAGCGGAACCGCCGGGACACATGACCGTATGTCGGTTGGCAAAGGACTAGAGGTAGCCCTGAAGTCGTTTCGGCGGTTCCGCCCGCAATTATTAGACACGTTATCGTGTCAGCCCATCCGGCCACATATGCGCCGATTTCCTTCCGGGCAAGGGGCCCAGAGGAGCCGTCAGGATATAAGCGAGTGAAACTCGTAACGCTACCTTGGCCGGAAGCGTTTCCTGGCGGCTCCTCGCGCTGCAATCTTTTTGTTTTTTGTTTTTTGTTTTTTGTTGTGCCGTCGCGGCACCGAGTTGACAAGACCTCCGTATACATACGGTAAATAATGGCAATATTTTGCTTTTGTTTTTTATTTTTTGGGTTATGGTCCCTCGGTGTCGTGTTTTGGTTTTCCCCCGTTTAAGAAAAATTTAATCTTCGTATGATATCCTTCCTCCATGAGCGATCAAACTCCTTATTATTTAGCTTTTTCCTATGCTCCCGGTATCGGGCCATATCGTTTTTCCCTATTGCTGGAGGAATTTAAAACGGTTGAAAACATTTATAATGCTTCAAAACTGGAATTGGGTCAGATTCTGGGTCCCAGAACGGTGGAAAAATTCCTTATTTTTCGTAAAGAATTCAGGCCCCATAGCATATCAAATGAGTTGTATAAGAAAGGTATACATATAATCCCCTTTGGCTCACCAGAATATCCAATGCAACTGGTACATATTCCCGATCCGCCGATATGTTTGTATCTTAGAGGAAATGTTAAACTCCTTTCTGAGCCCTATGAGAAATACATCGCTATCGTTGGCACTCGAGTGCCATCAACTTATGGCCGAATCACTACTCGACAATGCGCCCGACTACTCAGTGACCATGGTTATATCATTGTCTCCGGCATGGCATATGGAATTGATAGTGAAGCCCATGCCGCGACATTAGACGTCAACGGTAAAACCGTCGCCGTTTTAGGCTGTGGACTAGAAGCGGGTTATCCCTATACTGGCGGCCAGATGGCGCAGCGGATAATAGATGGTGGCGGGGCGATTATCAGCGAATTCTCCCCCGCCACCATCACCAAAAAAGGTTTTTTCGTGACCCGAAACCGGCTGGTTTCGGGTCTTTGCAAAGCCGTGGTAGTCGTGGAAGGCTCCGATAAATCCGGCACTTTGACGACTGCCAAATACGCCCAGGACCAAGGCAGAGATCTCTTTGCCGTTCCTAGCAATATTAATTCTTACCTTTCTAAAGCCCCAAACTTTCTGATCAGCCAGGGAGCGACGATCGTCACTGCCCCAGAAGATATTCTCAAATATTACAACATTAAACCTAAACAAGACTATAAAAAATTCCTCGTGGAAAATCTTAACGAAGATGAAGCCAGAGTCGCGGACCACCTGGCCAAAGAATTCTCGTACGCAGACGACATTGCCCGCAAACTGAAAATTCCCATCATCCTGGTTTCCAATACTCTAACAACGCTAGAATTAAAAGGCATCATTGCAAAAAATGACAAAGGAGAATACTATATAAGCAATGGACATTCGTAAGATCAAGACATTCCAACAGATTGAAGAATTTATCGAAGTTTATTACAAACTACTGCCTTCTCTTCCAAAAAAATTGCGTAAAAACTTCGCCGTTTATTTTGGCCCATTAGTCGTTCTGGCCGGTATCTACCACTTGGTGATTGCGCTGCTTCCCGAACCGTATTCAATTATCCATACGGATAATCTCCTGAAAGTAAATATTCTCATGATCAAAGGCGTTTTCATTATCCTCGGGATTGCCCTCATCACCTCCTATTCCCACCTCAGAAAACACCAACTGAAAGGCTGGTACAATGTCTTTTACATCACTTTTTTTCATTTTTTTCTCAGTCTGGTCATTTTCAACCTCCCCTACTTTATCGCCCCACTTCTCGTGTGGTATTTACTGTTTCAAATAAAGGAATTTTATGCCGAGAAGAAAAGCGCCTAAAAAATGGGGAAAACTGGTTGTTTTTCTGATCGTCATCAGTAGTATTATTGTTTTAGTCAATCGGGACAACTCCGCAACACCAAAAAACTCTACTCAGTCATCATTAATTAAAGTTATCGAGGAAAAAATAGCGCCCAATTCCCCGCCAAAATTCAGTCAAAACTCGGCGTCGCTTTTCGTCCCCTACTGGACGCTGGGAGCATCGGGAAAGGCTTATCAACTACCGAAAACGGCCTTTCCTTCCAATCTAGAAACCGTGCTATATTTTGGCATTGCCCCGACGACAACCGGTATTGATAAAACAGAATCCGGATTCAACAATCTCAGCGATTTTAGTCAACAGCCAGCGTTTCTCGTTATCAGAATGACCGATGAAGCAATTATCAGCTCGATTCTGAATCATCCCGAAGCTCAAAGTACGATTATTGGAGAAACAATCGCCCTTACAAAGCAGTATGGCTTTCAAGGTATTGTGCTTGATCTGGAGCATTCGGTACTTCCCACGGCTGAGGTTATCCAGCAAATTACTGATTTGGTGGGGAATTTTTCCGAGAAGACGAGAAGTGAAAACCTGGCCTTTGCCATAACACTATACGGCGATACCTTATACCGGCAAAGGCCATACAATCTCGAACAGCTTGATAACTCTGTTGATGAGTTCCTGATTATGGCTTACGACTTCCACAAAAGTTATGGCGAACCCGGCCCCAACTTCCCCCTTAACAAAGGGAGTCTCTATGGCTACGATTTCAAAACTATGATTGAACAGTTTTCTGCGGCGATTGCTCCGGAAAAACTCACCGTTATCTTCGGTCTCTATGGATACGACTGGTCCGTTGATTCCCAAAACCGCCCGCTAAAACCGGCAAAATCACTCACCCTGAATCAAATTAGGGGAAAATTCCTCACCGAGTGCCAATTTTCCCCCTGCACTGTGTACCGAGACGACCTATCCGCCGAGACATCAGTAAAATACACGGATAACACGGGCCAAAAACACGTAGTCTGGTTTGAAGATAGCACTTCAGTTGCCGAGAAAGTCCTGTTTCTAAATTCAAAAGGGATTCAAAAAATTGGTTACTGGGCATGGGGATACTACTGAGTTGATTTTCCCTTTCATTTCTGGAACAATGAAACGTATGGACAAACCGGCCGGAGAAACAAGAAACTTCACCCAATTACCGCCCCTTCATGCCAAATCAGGAATGAATAAAAAAAATGCCATACTAGTGCTTTCGATGCTGTTTCTTGTTGGGGCACTCGGCATGGGCGTTTTTCTGGTGAATCAGAATCAAAACTTACAAACACCGGCACAAAGTTTAGACGATCAATCAACTCTCGATACCTTTAGAAATCTCGTCGCTAATCAAGGCGAAATTCCTGGAGATATAGTTAATCCGGGTGATCCAGTGATTCCTGGGGACCCAGGTGATGGCGATATTCCTACAGATCCAGGCACAGGAAAAATTCCTGTCGTTCCTCCTTCCCCGACAGTAACACCAGAGACAACACCAACGGCAACTCCGACTCCAGTAGTACCAGACAAACCAGCATGTACATTACAAGTTAGCGTCACCTGTCAAGGCTGTAGTGGAAACTAAAGGTAAATCAGCACATACTAAGGGTTCGGGAGGGACTAAGTTCAACAAGAAAAGCTTGATGCTTCTGGTTGGCTTGTTCATTGTTCTTATCGGCGTTGTCGCCGGCCTGCTACTGGTGCAACGGCGCCAAACCACCGCGCCAAAGGCGGCCGGGTTATCTTGTCCCGCTGACGCCTTAACTTGTAGCTGGAATCGAGAGCCGGGCGTCAGCTATAACTACACTATCTATGATATTACTAGTGGGGCTTCCGTGCCGGTTGACAGTGGTAATATTCCTGGCAATGAAGAGGCAACGCAAATTAACGTTCACTACCAACCCCAACCCAACCACACCTACCGCTGTTCTGTTACCGCCTCTAACGGCTGTAGCGATGATGGTCAAGCCACCTGTATTGCCACAGACGATTCCTCAATTCCGGGACCTTCTGAAACATCTACCCCGACACCATCGACAACACAGACTCCGA
>Ga0209541_10011172_pt1 | contig 14100 bp, 16 predicted proteins | sample RifCSPlowO2_01_FD_184027 | JGI IMG/M metagenome (GOLD analysis project Ga0209541, IMG submission 184027) | Groundwater microbial communities from Rifle, Colorado - Rifle CSP2_plank lowO2_0.1 (SPAdes) (version 2) | ecosystem: Environmental > Aquatic > Deep subsurface > Groundwater | place... | reverse complement strand
AAATACTGAAGGTGTTAGCTTATCCCTCTTCATAATATTTTTGACTGCCAATGTTATAGCCTTAATTTATGCTATAATGATAGGACAGTTTCCATTAATGTTTAAGTATTCTTTAGCCATAATGACCACCTCATTTTATATCACATTGTATGCTGTATACTCAAAGAGAATTAAAAGAAAGCACCTTAATAGACAATTATTAGGTTAAAAAGCTCTTCATTGTAAGAGATCTGAAATTTATTTTAAATATTTCTGCAATTCAGAGTATAACTTATTCGCCACAAGCTCACCACCCTTTTCGTTCCAATGCCCATCTACGGGAATAAAGATACTTGAATCATTTGATGTGAGTACAATAGCAGAGATATCAAGTTCATCGGCAATTTTTTCCACATCTTTTTGCGTTTGCCTCGAATCTAAATCATAATCTATATCATAATTCTCTTTTATTAGCTCAGCAGAAGATAAATCTTGCTTAAATGGTCCTATAAATATGATTATTGTGCTGTTAGTTCTGTCTTGCATCATTTGAACTAAGAATTTATAACCATCGTAAGACTCTTTATATATTTCCGAATTTTTATCCCCGAAATACAAAGGAACACTTTTTGCACCCATTCTTTCAGCCCAATATTTATCAATAACTCCTGATAAAACTTGCCTTGATTTAGTATAGAACAGGCTGTATGATCTTAAATTAAAAAGTAAGAAGACGTGAATGCTCCTAGCATTAAACCTTTCGTGATAAGAAACTAAAAGGCCTTTTTCATTAGCAGTTGTTGTGTAGTCTTTGTCAACTATCGTTTTATCATTTTCTGTAGAAAGTTGATGCGTCCCCCAGTCATTAGGGGTATATTGAATAATTACTATATCTGGAGCATATTTAATACCCTCGTCTATGAACCTTACATATTCATTGTTTATTCCATATCCTGGAATACCCAGATTTATTACCTCCACTTTTTGATTGGACTGCGAAAATTTATTTCTTAATATTTCAGCATAACTATCATTAAGATCAACCCCATTTCCGAAAGTAATGGAATCTCCGAGTAATATTATCCTCTTTGTTCTTGGAGGCTTTTCATAACTATACTCTCTATTATCCCTTATTCCTTGGCTGTTTGATTCAAGAAAGTAGCTTCTTCCGTATGCCGATTGTATCCCCGAGTAGTTTGGGGTAAGTTTGTAGCCGAAGCTGTCATCACTTATAAAAACACCTTTTTGAAAACCATAAACTGGATAGCCAAATAATCTTAATGTAACCTCGATTAAAATTAAGATAATTACTATTGAGATTACAAGTAAAAGTAGGTTTTGTTTTAGCTCTTTTCGTTTCACCTTCTTCTCTATTTCCGCAAATCGTTCTTCCATTATTCTTTATTTATTCTTATTATTATAGATTAGCTATTTATTTATAAATAACTGTCTTTTTATCTTTTTATGAAGAAACGCGGGAAGCTTAAGATAGCACATGTGAGTATGTTTTACCTGCCCACTTTCGGTGGTGTTGAGCAGGTAATATACGAACTAGCTCAAAGGCAAATAAATGAAGGTCATGAAGTCCATGTCTTTTGCTGTGATTCTGATAAAAATAAGCGTATAAAACCTTTAGATGAGACTCTTGAAGGCGTTAAGGTCCATAGGGTTCCTTACTTGCTGAGACTCTCCCTAAATACACACATATGGCCCGGGTTGTTTTCAAAGTTTAAAGAAATAAACCAAGATATTGGTGGTTTTGATATAATCCACTCTCATGTTTCCGGGCACGCTTATGTTTTACAGGCAGGAATAATAGCTAAGACCAAAAATATTAAACACATTCACACAACACATTGTCCTTGGACTGGAGCAGAATTCAGGCCTCCAGTATTAAGACCTTTTATATTTTTGAATGATCTGTTTTTTAATAAGCTCTCTTATACATTTATTGATAAAATTATTGCTATCACACCTTGGGAATTAGATAAACTAAAAAGTTACGTTTCTCCGGAAAAACAGGAAAAAATAAAAGTTATTCCAAATGGTGTGGATAAAATCTTTTTCAGTAAAGTAAAAAATAATAGGTTCAAAGAGAAAAATAAAATTTCTGAAAAAAACCTTGTTTTATTTTTTGGAAGATTAAATCCTACAAAAGGCCCAGAAAAACTTGCCGAAGCAGCTGTAAATTTAACTAAGTCGGGCAAGGCTAAGGAAAAAGATATAGCCTTTGTTTTTGTAGGTCCTGATGAAGGCAAAGCAGAACAGGTTAGGAGCATTATAAAGGGCTACAAAAATATTTATTATATTGGAGCATTAAAGGGAAGAGATAAAGTTGCAGAGATGTATCAAGCCTCTAATATTTATGTTCTGCCAAGTTACCGAGAAGGGCTTCCTTTGACTTTATTTGAAGCCATGGCTAGCGGATTGCCAATTATTGCTTCTCCAGTAAATGGCGTTCCTTATGAAATGAAAAAAGATGAAAACGGACTTTTCTGTAATTATGGGGATGTAAAATGCCTTGAAGAAAGCATTCTCAAGTTAATCGGAAACAAAAAATTTGTAAATAGTATGTCACAAAAAAACAAAAAGAAAGCAAAAGACTATGACTGGGATTTAATATATAAGAAATATATGGGCGAGTATTTTAAATTGCTGAAGGGAAGAGAATAAGCGAAGAATAAAAATGAAAACAGAAAAGATTGGTTTATATTTAGGGGCATTTGATCCTTTTCATAATGGCCATTTAAGTGTTGTTGAAAAATCTCTAGAATATGTTAACCAAATTATAATTCAACCCCATGTTGACCACGCAGATTTTTTACATGGGTCTCCCCTAGAACATAGATTAGAAATGGCAATACTAGCTACATCACACTTAAATGAGATAAATGTAAGGAGGGAAGAAAGAAACGTATATGAATTAAGAAAAGATGGGAAATTTAGATATCAATTAATAAAATGGGTGGAGGAAGAAAATGATGGGGAAGTTTGGGTAATCATTGGGGCAGATAAATTAAGCAATCCAATGTATAAAAAACCAAGCGAACTATTAAATATCCCACATATTGTTTTCTCTAGGGGAATTGCTGATATAGATATATTGAGATTTAGTGAGGCAATAAAAGTTGAAAATGGAGAAAATCTTAGTGCTACAAATATAAGAAAGGCAATGTATAGGGGAAGAAAGACAGCAGATTATTTACCAAAATCCGTTATTGATTATATAATGAATAATGAACTCTATAAACCTTGTTCAGTTTAGTATATATCCTATTAAAACAATCCTTATAAATTATTAAAAAAATAAGTAATAATGAGGATCGTTATTTCCGGTAGTGCTGGAATTGGGAAAACAACTTTGTCACAATATATATCTTCAAATTTAAATTATCCTTTAATTCCAGATTTTTTAGATGTAATTTTAAACGAGAGAGGTTATAGGAGATTTAGAGAAGTTAATTATGAAGAAGGAAGGCAGATTAGAATTGAAGCTCTTGAAAGAAAAATAAAGGCAGAGTTTGAAAATCCAAATTTCGTTTCTGATAAGGGTGTTGCAGATTATCTAGCTTATTGGTTAATCTCTGGAATGCTAAATGCAACTAATAAAGAAAATGATAGATTTTTTGAAGCAACAAAAGATCACATAAAAATTTATGATCTTGTTGTAATTCCTCCTTTTGGAAGATTTAAGATAAAAGCCAATGATATTAGAATGCCAAGTGAGCATGTGCAATTAAGAAATCACATTACAATAAAAGGGATTTATGCAGAACTGAATATTCCATTTATAGAATATAGTTTAGATTTAAACAAATCTCAACAAAGCATTATGGAAGATTTAGGTTTTAAAAATTCTTAGGATTACCTACAGGATTAGATTTTTTATAGTCTTTATAGGATTGTGTAGAGGCGTGATTAATTTTTATGTCCTTATAACCCATTCCTATTGTTTCAACAATTTTGCTCTTTATAGCAACCCTAACTCCATTAAAATTTCTTATTTCTATAGCTCTTTTTCCCACCTCTTCTAAACTCATTGTTCCCTCCTTGCCACCTCTAATATCTGCTTCCAAGTCCCACATTTTACCATTAGTTTCATATAACTCCTTATGCCATTCTTCAACCTGATCTATAGTACAGACTCCCTCATTTATGTATCCCCATATTGCAACTGTATAATCACTAAATTCCTTCCATAACCTTTCTCTAACTTCTTGATCATCAATTCTTTCTATTTTTAACAATAGTATTGATCTTTTATCCATAAGTTCATCGAGAGGGTATTTCATTTTAGTTCCTTAATTTTTATTAAAACATCCAATTTCACAATATTTTTAAAGATGTATATAATGGAGAACATACATGATATCTATAGCAATTACGGCATTTAAGGAGCCAAGGACAATAAAAAAGGCCATAGAAGCCTTGCTTGAGCAGGATTTGAAGGAAAAATATGAAATTATAGTCTCAGCTCCTGATGAAGAGACTTTAGCTGTTGCTAGGCAATATACTCATGAGCATAAGAATGTCAGCGTGTTTAAAGACCCTGGAAAGGGAAAAATGCTTGCATTGCATATGCTTTTTGAAAAACTTAAGGGGAATATTTTAGTTTTTACAGATGGAGATGTTTATGTAAAACCTAACTCCTTAAAATATTTATTAGAGCCATTTAAAGACCCTAAAATTGGATGTGTATCTGGAAGGCCAGTTTCATTAAATTCTAAAAAGACAATGCTTGGATATTGGTCTCATCTTTTATGTGATGCAGGTGCTCATGGAGCAAGGCTTAAAAGATTCAAAAAGGGACAATTTTTGGAATGTTCTGGATATTTATGGGCTTTTAGAAACGGTGTTGTAAAAAAGTTCCCTATGGATCTGCCTGAAGATTCTACCGTTCCTTTATTATTCAGAGAAAAAGGATACAAAATTGCTTACGCTCCAAAAGCAATTGTTTATGTAAAATACCCTACGAACTTTCATGATTTTATAGATCAGAAGAAAAGAACAACAAAAGCTCATGTTCAGACAGGAAATTATGTCAATGTGAAAAAACTTCCCAAAACAAAATCTTTCAAAAATGAGGCGCTTGAAAGTTATAGAGCTTTTTTCTATCCAAAAAACTTTCATGAAATTATATGGACTTTACTTTTATTCCCAGCTAAACTGTATGTATACCTGTTAGTTTATTATCAGGTAAAGATAGCAAAGAAGTTACACAGCGATGGCTGGAAAGCGACTAAGAGTACGAAAAAATTATAATTTAATTACCTAAATTGTATTACAGCAATATTTAAAAAAGTGGTTATTGTTTAGCTTCTATGGTATTTTCAACATTAAAACCAGAAATTCTAGAAAAGTGGTATGTTGCCGCAAGACTTGATGGTGTTCCTGAAGAAGCATATAAACCGGGTGCAAGAATAGTAACTGCTTCAGATTCAGGTTATAGTTTTGGAGTTATACATAATGAATATCGTTTTAGAAGACTTGCCCCCGATAATAATGGAGATTTAAACTCGTGTAATATGTGCACGGCTGTAAGTTTTGCAATGAATGAATGTGAAAAGAATTTATTTCCTAATGAAAAACTTCTTGATTTCATTATTACAAACAATAAATATCCAATTCACAGAGGTATCTCTCTAGCAATAACTAAACAGGAAAGAGATATGTACACAACCCGAGACTTATCACCTTTGGTTGAAGAGTTAAAGTTTTTTCTGGATCTTTCAGAAAGAACTGGTTTTGAATTATATCACAACTCGCCCGGTTTTGGCGCAACAATTCCCAATCATGAACACTGGCATCTCACAAATTTTAGAAGTTTTTATGATGATATAGGGGAAACTTATGGGTTTGATGCGGCAGAAAAAGAGCAATCAAAGAAAACGGCCAAGGTGTCTTTTATGCCGGAGTTTCCATTTGCTCATGCAATATTCTCCAAAGATGATCCCGAAAGGATAATTGATTTTCTTAGCAATGTGCACCGAAATCTTTCTACAAGTTATAGGGAAGGCTCCATTCCCCATACTCTCTCTGAAGGCTATGATGGAATATTGATAACTGTGGGTAAAAGTCATTTGGCTAAAAGCAGGGGAAGTGGGGATGTTGCTGGACATTTGGTCTTTAGATCTGAAGAAGATTATAATAATACAATACACGAGGCTTGTATGTCCGAAATTGATAAATTACTATTCAGAAGAGAAGATTTAGACTTAGAAAGGTTTATTTAAAAAATATTATTTTTTCAGATATGGAAGAGCGGAATAAAAAAGTTGTTGCAATCTCTGGTTATTTTGATCCTTTACACATAGGACATTTAGATCTAATAAACAGAGCTAAACAATTAGGCGATTATTTAATTGTTATAGTAAATAATGATCAGCAGGCTATACTAAAGAAGGGAAAACCATTTATGCCTGAAAATGAGAGAATTGAAATAATGAAAGCATTAAGGCTGGTAGACGAGGTTATACTTTCTATTGATATAGATAGAACAATATGTAAAACTTTAGAATTAGTTAAACCACATATTTTTGCCAATGGTGGCGATAGAATTACAGGTAGAATTCCAGAGCAGGACGTCTGTGAAAGATTAGGAGTTCAAATAATTAACAATCTCGGAGAAAAACTGCAATCTTCCTCAAATTTAACAGGTTTGGCTGGAACATATAGTAAAAGATAGAAATAATTTTAGTTATTTGCTTAGTGATTCTTGAATTGATTCTCTAATATCTTTCCTAAAATAAATGTCTTTGTTGTTTATTTCCGGAAGTTTATGTATTCTAGTGAAGTAAAAACGTTGAATTAATGGATCGAAATGGGCTTTAAACATTTCTTGCCGTTCATTTTTAGAATATCTATCAACCGCCTGTTCCAAATAACGTAAATGATTTTCGTTTTTCGTTTTTAAATGAAAAATCTTATATAAAAAGAAAAGATTCATTGTACAATCGGCCTCCTCAAAATTCATATTATCTCTTATTATTTTTGAAGAATCAATTGGCATAATTAATCCACTTTTTTCATCATAAAAGAAATTATTTGCATAAGGATCACTATGTAAAATTTGAAGATTCCGATATTTCTTAGCCACATCTCTTATCCCCTGCAAGGAATCTAAGGTTCTTGAAAATGCCTCTTCATTAAGATTTGGGATATTAAGTTCTTCTTCCATTGAATGCCCTCTTAAAAATTCAAAAACAACTATGTATCCTCCATCATAAAAAATAAGTTTTGGAGACTTAATTCCAAGTTTATCCCATATCCTTGAGGATTCTGCTTCCTTTCTTGTTTCTTGAAGAGAAGAGGCCTTATAATTAATATATCTTGTAGCTGGCATGCTATAAACCATATTATCAAATATTATTTTTTTTAGTGTCCCTCTTCCGTTTAATTTTGGTTTTTTTGTATATCTTTTATAAAAAAACTTTCCTTCATCAGTTTCCACTATATAGCTTAGAGTTTGTTGGGTATTCACAATTGGATTATGCCTCAATAAACTATCTTGATTCACAGGGATAGCATCCCCATTAAAAACCAATTCTTCTATATCTTTTAATCTAATATTCATATTACAAAAAAAAGATTACAATATAAAAAGTTATATATTCTCAAAAGAAGATAATAGTTTTTGTTGACAAGATTGAAAATGTTCTTTATTTCTTACCCCAATAATTAATGGAGATAATTTTATAGAACAATCATAGAATATTTTACTACCGTCTATATGTAATATAACTCCCCCGGCCTCCTCAAGAATTATTTGGGGTGCGCACAAATCCCAGGATTTTAATTTGTTTGAATGAGGAATAAATAAATCTGCAGAGTTTTCCACTAATCTCATAATGCGCAAACCAGTACATCCAATCATCAAGAAATCTTTAACCCCCAAGATTTTAGTGCATTTTAGGAACTTATCAGATACATTATTGTGAAGATCTTTGACGGCAATTAATTCGGAATCATTTTTAGAGGTGATTAATCTAATTATTTTTCCATAAGAATTTTCTTTGAAAGCGCCATAATTTTTGATTGCATAATAAAAATCTCCATTAGCTGGAGCAAAAACAATTCCCAAGACGGGAGAATTGTTTTCACAAAGTCCTATATGAATTGTAAAATCATTTTTCCCGTCTATAAAACTATTTGTTCCGTCTAAAGGATCAATATACCATACTCTCTTTCCTTCCACATTCTCAGATTCTTCAGAAACTATACCATCGTTAGGAAATTCTTTTTTTATTCCATTGACTATTATTTTATTAGAGATTATATCAGCATCTGTAACAAACGTGTTATCTTCTTTGAACCGCGAATTTAAGTTTTTTTGGAAATAATTCATAATCAAAATTCCAGCATCCTTGGCCAGTTTTCTTGCAACGAAAAATTCCCTATCATAAGTAGAAAAGCTAATTTCTGCCATCTAAATTTGTTAGAAGATTGATATATAAATATTTATATATTATTATAATAAACAAAAGGTATGAACGTTTTAATCACTGGATCAGAAGGAGTAATAGGTAAAGTAATTAAAGAAGATTTATCAAAAGACCATAACCTAACTCTTTTAGATCAGGAAAAAAGTGACGATCTTAGGACAGTTCAAGCAGATATTTGTGATTTGCATGAAATTTTACCGCATTTTAAAGGGATAGAAACTGTCATACATTTAGCTGCAGATGTTAGAAATTATATCAATTGGGTTAGTTTGGTAAATCCAAATTTAACAGGAACAAGAAATGTTTACGAGGCTGCAAGTCAACATGGTGTAGAAAGAGTAATTTATGCAAGCTCTTTAAATGTTTATCCTTGGAGCGAGATTTTTAGAACAGGTGATCAAATAACCAGTGATACTCTAACATCCTCTTCAAATGATTACGGATTATTAAAAATTCTTTCTGAAGAAGTAGGCAGAGATTATTATAGAAGGGATGGAATTTCCGTTGTAAACTTAAGATTAGGCTCGGTGAATGTAGATGATATGCCTTGTGGATATGCTAATGAAAAAGCCAAGGAAGTAGATTTTTCCCATTGGCTTAGCAAAAGAGATGTTGCAGGAATTGTAAAAGCAAGTTTGAATTACAAAGGGTTTGTTTCAATTCCTTGTTGTTCTTCAAATAATCCTGGTTTGGTTGACCTATCCTATTTAAAATCTGAGTTAGGTTACGTTCCTCAAGATTCATCTGAGAAATTTTTGTAAAATGATAAAAGCAATAATTTTTGATGCTGGGGGAGTAATTGTTCCTGAAAAAAGACTTTCAGAAGGGGAGAGTTTAATAGAGAGAGTTGGAATCTCAAAAAACAAATTAGAGGAAATTCAGCTTAATTTATATCCTTTAGTAATAAAGGGTGAAATGTCTCTTTATGATTATTATAGATGTATTTTGAATAAATCTAATATGAAATCAGATCCGAGAGAATTTTTACAACGACATTTAGCAGATCACAGAAAAGTACTAGGCTCTTTAGATATAAAAATTGTAGATTTAATAGAAAATTTAAGGGGAAAATATTTAGTTTGTTGGTCTTCAAATACAGAACTAGAAATAGCTCAAGAAACTTTAACTAATATTTTTTTCAGCAATTTTTCTAAAAGATATCTATCTTGTGAGATAGGATTATCAAAACCAGAGAGGGAATATTTTGAATATATATTAAATGATCTTAAAATTCCTCCAGAACAAATATTGTTTATAGATGATAGGAGAGAAAATATTGATGGAGCAGAAAGTTGCGGATTTCGCACAGTTCACTACAGTGGAAATCCTAGACTAATATCAGATTTTCTTGAATCTAACTAATGTTCTAATTTTTGTTGAATGTAAACAAATAGCTTTTCACTTCTGGCAAAAACAACATTTTCTTTCACACCTCTAAAATCTACTGTGTATAAAACTTCTTTTCCAGAGATGTATCTAGCATAACCGTTTGCAAACTCTAGTATAGCTTGAGGGGCGCAAATATCCCAAGAATTATATCTTAATGAAACAGGAACATGAATGTCAACTGTACCTTCAGCAACTTTCATTATTTTCAACCCTGTTGAGCCGAATTTTAGCCCCTTTTCTATATTTAATTTTTCTAGCATTTCTTTTACTTTCTGCTGATCTTTTTCTACTGGGCTTACTGCAGCAATAAGTTTTCTATTTAATGGCTGTGAAATATTTAGCCGGACTTTTTGACCTTTAAAATCTTTGTATGCACCACCCTCTTTTGAGCCACTATATAATTCCTTTGTTATTGGATTATATACCACACCTAAAACAGCCTTTCTATTTTCAGCTAATCCTATATGAATTGCAAATTCTGGAGTCCCATCTATAAAATGACTTGTCCCGTCTAATGGATCTATATACCATATTCTTTCAGAGTGATTGTCAACATCTTCTAATTCTTCAGAAACAATACTGTCTCTAGGAAATTTTCTTTTTAATTCGCTTATTATAAATTGATTAGATTCAATATCGGCTTTTGTTACTTCAGTTCTGTCATTTTTTAAAGAAACTTGTAAATTTTTTCTAAAATAACTCTCTAAAATTTCTCCTGCATCAATAGCAATCTTTCTTGCTATTTCAAGCTCTTTTTCATATTTAAAAATCATTAATATCTCTCCCTGCTAACCCCCCTTCAGGAGAAAAGCCCAACAAATCACATATGTTTTTATGACGTTTTACTTTTTCATCATAGTTAATGTCTTTTTTATTATTTAGTCCAGCTTTTTCCCTTAATAATTTATAAGCTTCCATGTTCCCTTCAGGGATTTTTCCATAATGTCTAAGAAGAATTTCTTTCATTTCCTCTGTAGTGCTAGCATAATCTTGAGACATATTATATAATAATTTTGATTCTTATTAAAAATATAGTTAATTTTCTTCCATAACTACTTCTTCAAGTTTAACACCATATAGTTCTTCATCCGTTTTTGCTCTATGTAATCTGTACATATGCTCTAATTCTCTTCCAGTTCCATTCCATTGATGATAATTCGAGACTATTTTTTCAAGAACCCCAGAATTATACAATTGCGGAACCTCAACGGCTATTGCAAAGAACTTTTGAAAGCTCTCCAGCCATCTTTTTTGTTCTGGATTTTGAACCATTATGGATTTATTATAAAAGGTTTCTAAGCCAAATGTGTCTATTAATTCATCTTGATTTGCAGTAGGCAAAATTCCCATGTCTCTAGCTATTTCTAAAGCTGTTGTTCCGGGATAGGGTTGAAATATTGATGCAGAAGCAAAAGTTGGTTGGACAGCAATATTTAATTCAAGAGTTTTCAGCATTTGTTCTCTTGTCTCTCCGGGAGCTCCTAAAATATTTTGAGTCATTATTTTTATTCCATTATCTCTTAGATGTTTAGCCCCTCTTAAAATTTCATCGGTTGTCATATCTCTACCATGTATCTCATTTCTTATGTAATCATCCCCCGATTCAATAGCTGCATGGACTCCCGTAACCCCAGCCTCTGCAAGATATTTTGCAATATCAGGTTCCCTTGCAATATGATCAAATCTAACATGAAAATGCATCTCAAGCCCTAGTTTGCGAAAAACATCTCTAAAATCTTTAGCTTTCTTTGCACTATAGCTTGGTCCAGCAATGTCATCTTGAAAATAACCATTTAAAAATCCATATTTTTTCTTAACTTTCATTATTTCTTCTGCCATTGCCTCATCCCCAACCCATCTCAAAATTTTACCCTTACCCTTATTCTCTGCATTCATTACATGAACATGACAATATTTGCATCTATGAACACATCCCCTAGTGTGCATAAAATGTTTTATGGGACTCTCTCTATAAATCTCATTTTCATATAGAACTTCTCTGTCTGGAGAAGGAATTTTTGTCAATTCTTCATCTTGAAGTAGTTTTCTTGTTTTATTTACAAATCTTCTTCTTTTTGGATCATATCCACTCTCTTCTCTATAACCAACACCATCAACATCTAAATTTTGTTTTTCATTTTTGACTTCAGTATGATACAAATCAGGATTCTCATTAACCCATATATTTGGAATGTTACCTACATCATCTCCAGCTTCAAGAGCATTACAGAATTCTAGGAAGGGATTTTCTCCCTCATAACGACATATAGCATCAAAACCTCTTTTAATTAACTCGGGAGTAAATGTTGCTGCAGGTCCTCCCAAAAATCCAACAATGCGGGGAAATCTTTCTTTTATTCTATTATTTAATTCAATAGCATAGCCATGACTTCCAAAAATAATGCTTTGGGCAAATATATCTGGTTGATATTCGTTAATTTTTTGGGTGACCTGCTCGACCGCTTCACCCATATTTCTAGAAGTTAGCATTAGTTTGGATTCATGCCCACCACGAGCTATAGAGCTTGCCAAATAACCTACTCCTAATGGTTCAACAGGATGATTTTTATGAGCATTCAATACCTTTACCAATTTTTATTCACCTTTTTATTAAATTCTTAAGCTATAGTTAACATTACTGACACATAACCTAATTTAAATAATTTGCTATACTGTTTAATCAGTATCATATCTTCATAAACCTTTTAAATTGCCTAAATTTTGCTTTTTGACTAAAAGTAGGGGCTATGGTAATAAGCTTTATTGAAACAATAGAATCGTTTAAGGAAAAGAAAGTGGCAGTTATTGGGGATATTCTCTTAGATGTATTTATGTTTGGAGAAGTTGAGAGGGTAAACCCAGAACAACCAGCTTCACCATTAATTAAAATTTTAAAGGAAGAATTTATCTTGGGAGGGGCAGCAAATGTTGCACACAACGTTTCAAAATTAGGTACAGGGGTGTCTTTATATGGTCTGTTAGGAAATGATATGTACTCTCAAGAAATAGCACAATTATGCAAAAAACATAATGTAGATCTTAACGGTATCAATATTGAAAGTCCAACAATTGCAAAACATAGGCTTATAGCCCATGGACAACAAATTGCCAGATTTGACACAGGTGAAAGGAATTTAGGAGAGATTGAGAAAAAAATTTATGAAGATATTTTAGAAAAGTTATCTCATAGAGTTAAAGAATATGATATAATCGTTTTATCTGATTATGACAAACATATTTTTTCCGAATTTTTTACTAGAGAAATAGTAAAATTAGGGCAAGCTAATAATTTACCTGTTATTGCAGCACCGAAACCTAGAAATACACATTATTTCAATTTATGTGATTTAATTTGCCAAAACAAAAACGAGGCAGAAAGCTTTACGGGTGTAAGATATAGTAATGGTTTAGATACTTTAGTTAACATGGGAAAAGTCATACATGATAGATTAAAACCAAAATACGTTGTTATAACTTGTGGTGCTGATGGAGCTTTCAGTTATCATAACGGCGACACAGATTTCATTCCAACAGTTGCGAGAGAGGTATCTGATGTTACAGGAGCCGGTGATACTTTCTTAGCAGCTTTATCACTTGGAATAGCTGCGAATTTAAGTGTCCATGATTCTGCAAGATTAGCAAATTATGCCTCAGGTGTTGCTGTGGGAAAAGTAGGAACTCATGCTGTTTCTTCACAAGAACTTATGAATTATATAAATCGCGACAACCACAACAACAAATAAAAACCATATTCTTCTTATCTTTTTGTTATGGAAATTGCTGGCGAAGATACTAAGAATCGGGATTTTAAAGATAACAGGCAGGATAAAATAAAAAATTCATTAAAATCTTGGCTTAGTAATAAGTATAATCTTTATTTCCTAGGAGTATTATTGTTTGCTTTGGCTATTAGGCTTTATTATTTCTTCCTGACTGCTGGACAACCAGTGTGGTGGGACGAAGGAGAGTATTTGTCTTTTGCAAATAATCTTGCTTTCAATATTCCTTATGATATTAATCCTCAGCGAGTCGTCCTATTTCCGTTTTTAATTTCTCTGCTTTTTAAAATTGGCTTCAATGAAACTGCAGCAAAATTCGTTTTAGTTTTAATACCTTCAGTTTTGGTCGTGGCGACGACTTACTTTTTTGTTAAGGATCTTTATGATGCGAAAACCGCCCTTATAGCCTCCTTTTTAACCTCAGTCTTATGGGTGCATTTATTTTATTCTATGAGGATGATGAATGATGAAATTGGATTTTTATTTGGTTTGCTTGGATGGTTTATGTTCTG
>Ga0209541_10011171_pt1 | contig 14101 bp, 16 predicted proteins | sample RifCSPlowO2_01_FD_184027 | JGI IMG/M metagenome (GOLD analysis project Ga0209541, IMG submission 184027) | Groundwater microbial communities from Rifle, Colorado - Rifle CSP2_plank lowO2_0.1 (SPAdes) (version 2) | ecosystem: Environmental > Aquatic > Deep subsurface > Groundwater | place... | reverse complement strand
CCTGTATTTTTTTCTTGCTGTTCTTTATCTGAAAATCTATTAACAAACCATCGCTTTTTCCAATCCAGTTTCTTTGCAAAGTTTTTATTCTGTCTGACCATTCTAATTTTTCTATATCATTAAATAATTCATTAGCATAATCAGTAATTCTCAAAAACCATTGTTCTAATTCTTTTTGTATTACATCTGTTTCTTCATGCCTCCAGCATTTTCCAGAAACAACCTCTTCATTTGCTAATGTTGAATTGCATGATGGACACCAGTTCACAGGAGCTTTTTTTCTATAAACAAGTCCTTTTTCTAAAAATTTTAAAAAGAAATACTGGTTCCATTTGTAATATTCAGGTTCATGAGTTGAAATCTTTCTGCTCCAGTCATAGCTGTTTCCAAGTGCTTTTTGATATTCCATTATTTTCTCAATAGCCTTTTCTGTATAAATCTTAGGATGAATTCCTTCTTTTTTAGCAGCATTTTCTGCAGGCAATCCAAAAGAATCATAACCCATTGGATAAAGAACATTAAATCCATTCATTCTCTTGAATCTGGCAATTACATCACCAATAGTATAATTCCTTACATGACCCATATGCAAAAATGAAGCACTAGGGTAGGGAAAAAATTCTAAACAAAAATACTTTGATTTTTTATGGTCTTCTTTAACTTGAAAAATTTTAGATTTTTCCCATTTATTCTGCCATTTTTTTTCAATTGTTTTAAAGTCCATATTTAAAAAATTAAAACATATTGTATATTTAAATCTTTTAGTTATGTCAGTAGCTCCGATTTTAACTACAAAACCTAGTTAAAATCGGAGCTACTGTCCCTATAAAATGGTTCATAATGCGTATCAATTGCAGCAGTCCATTTTCTTAAGTTAAATTTCTGTTTTACATTTTTGATCATAAAACTTAATATATACAAGAAAGCAGTCTTCAAAGTTATAATATTAGACTCTTTAATTCTCTTGAATATTATGTCTGCATTTGGCTTATTGCCTTGCTTTTTAGTTGTATTTTTTAGGAAATCTTGTGTCATTGCTGCTGTCTGAATTACACCAGATATCATCTGGTTAGTTACTGTAGAATTGGGAGCCAATTTCGAAAAGCTTTTAGATAAGAACTTACTTAGTATTTTTAACAATTTTATTTCACCTCTTTTAGTCTTAACAGACTATTAGAGGTGATTTTATTTAAAAATTACTTTCGGAGCTACTGTATGTTATTAAAAAATAAAAAAACCTAATTTATGTCACTTCTTAGTTCATTCTTTTATAATAATATCATATACATTCATTCTCCAAAATTTATTTAAACTAAAAAATAACTAATTCTATTGGCATGAAAATAGGAGTAAGGGTATTGGATGCTATGACAAAAGACCCAGTTGTTGTAGCTCTGGAAATAACAATCTCAGATTGTGCAAAAATAATGGAAGAAAAACATGTTGGTAGTCTTCTTGTAAAAGATGAAAAAAAGCATTTAGTAGGTATTATTACTGAGCAAGATATAGTCAGAAAAGTTGTTTCTAAAAAACTTAATCCAGAAAGTGCACAAGTAAGCTCTGTTATGGAAACAAACATATTTACTATTTCTGAAAAAGAAGACTTGTATAATGCCTTGGTTTTGATGCGTGACAAAAACATTAGGCATCTGCCAGTAGTGCAAAATGGGGAATTAATTGGTTTCTTGACTATTAAGGATATATTAAAAATACAGCCCCAATTATTTGAATTAATAGTTGAAAAATTTGAATTAAGAGAAGAATTTAACAAGCCTGTATTTAGTAAAAGAAAAATTGAAAATGATTGTGAAATCTGTGGTAATTATTCTAAACTAAATTATTTAGACTATAAATGGATATGTGATGAATGTCTTGAGCTAAATGAGCATCATTAAATATGAAGCAGATATTAATACAAGAAAACACTTATATACTTTATTTTATTTATATTTTATATGGGTGAAGATATAGATATTGTAGGTGGTTCTCCTAAACCATCATGGATAAAAATAAGTTATTCAGGTGTTTATAATTTTGATAATCTATACAGAAATATTATATCCTGGTTTAAAAAAAACAATTATTTCTTTCATGAAAAAACCCATATAGAATCTGTTAAGCCTAATTTTAAAGATTATAAATATGATTTTACAGGTATAAGGCAAGTAGATGAATATGTAAGTTATTCAATAAATGTTGAGATATGGGCATTAAGAACAAAAGAAATTGATGCAAAAGATGATGCTGTAAAATTAGTAAAAGGTGAAATACAATTAAGAATAAAAGGTTCTATGACCTTAGATTATAGAAACTCATTTGATAAATACGGAAAACTAGGAAAAGTTTTAAGAAGTTTTTACCACACATACATTATAAGAAAAAGAATATGGACAAAATATGCTGGTGATATTTTTAATGAGTCTAATGACTTGATAAATTCAATAAAAAGTAGCTTAAATTTGATTACACCATAATTCTAGTGTTTTAATTCAGATGAATCGCCATTGCTTGCAATATTTTGTAGTTTTACTTCTTCTCTTACTGCTTTTAAAATGATTTTCTTCTCAGATTTTGATATTTTGTTTCTTGTTTCATTTATGCAATCAACAAAGCACATTATGCTGTCTACACCCTGTTTTACAAGGAGCTCAATAAATTCAGGTTCTGTTATTTTCATTCCTATAATGCTTGTTTCAATATTGAATTTTCTGCATGTTTTTATTATATTGGAAACTTGTTTTACTAAAGCTGGATGAAACTCATTATATCTATCTTGTTGTTCATTGCTTGTGTCTAATATTGCATTTGTTAATTTAACTAAATCTATTATTACAAAGTCAACCTGTTCTTTGCATAATTCTTCTATTAATATTGAAGAAGCAGGTGTGTCTATTATAATTCCAAATTCAATTTCTTCTAAAGGTTCAAGATTAATCTCCTTTAGCATCTCTTTCATTTTTTTTATCTCTAAAACATCTATTATGTGGGGTATTGCAACACCTAAATTTGTTAGTCCTTTGTTATGAAGTTTTTTTATAGCCTCAAACTCTAATTTTAATAAGTCAGGATTATTTAAGAAATTATTTACATAATACCAAATTGGTTTATTCTTAAAATATCCTATCCTTGTCTCAATTTCTTTTGATAGTTCTTCAATTATTTTTTCTTTTTCAAGCCAGAAATTATCAAAATAAATCTTTAACAATCCAACACCGTCATTTTTGTCTGAATCAGGGATTATCTTTTCTAAATTATCAATTAAAACCTTTACTTCTGTTACAGTATCATAATAATCTGCAATCTTGTTCCAGAATTTGCTTCCATTTTCTTTTGCTTGATACACAATTCCTGTATTTCCATCCACAATTACAAAACTATCTTGTTTCAATATCTTTGTTGCATCTGTTGTACTCACAATGCACGGAATTCCAAATTCCTTTGCAATTTTTGCTAATGGAGAATTTATATTATCATTGTCTGTTACTATTCCAGCAAGTTTTTTTATTTTTTCAGTATCTAATAAATTAATATTTATATTGTTATATGTCTTTATTACAATTACCTGGTTCTCTTTTATATCATCTATGTCATTGTCACTATTTACAATCTTTATATATCCGTGCCTTATGCCTAAACTTGCATTTAATCCCCTGACTAGAATTATCTGCTCTTTTTTCTTTAATTCTTCCTCAATTTCATCTGTATACTCATGATTTTCTTTTGTATAAGAAAATATTAGTGGCTTTGTTTCTAAGATATATACTTTGTCTTTGTTTATGCAAAACTCTATCTCTTGTGCTTGTTTATACAGGTTTTCTATCTCAAGAGCATATAAAGATACCCTCTTAATCTCTTCACTAGTTAATTTTTGGTTTTCTCCATTAAATATATTTTTTTTTATATTCCTGCCTATATTGTCATCCTTTATTATCATAAAATCCTGCTTATTGATTGATTTTTCTTCTATATCAAGAGTATCTTTATTTACAAAATACCTGTCAGGAATTATTGTGCCTGTTGTTATAACCTCTCCTTGCCCAAAACACGCCTCAATTACTAATTCATTTTTTTTATTTGAAAATAAGTCAGCAGTATAAACAATGCCTGATTTTTCAGCATCAATCATTCTTTGTACTAATACAGACACAGCAGAATCATTTAAAGGAATTTTATTTTTAATTTTTAATTTTAAAGAATTTGGTGTAAACATTGATACCCAGCATTTTTGTATAGATTTTATTAGCTCTTCTTTTCCCTTTACATTTAATTGCAAATTTACATTATTATTTACTGGTGAAGTTCTTACTGAAACATAAGTGGTTTCTCTTCCAGCCTTTATAATCTCTAGAGTTTGTTTGCCTGCCATTTTGTAAACATCAATATCAACATTGATGTTCTCATATGATTCTATTATTTGTGCTTTTAATTTGTCTGGCAAATTTGTATTCATTATTAAATTCTGGATTTTTTCTGAAACATTGTATATAGAACTAAGATTATTAGATTCTAGTCCTTTTAATGTCTCTTCAATCTTGTTTTTTATATTTGTTTTTTCAAGAAAGCTTTCAAAAACCTCGCTAGATACACAGAAACCATTTGATACAGGTATATTATTATTAAATATTTTGCTTATAGATACAGCTTTATTACCAACTTCTTTTAAGTTTTCATCAGAAACCTCTTTTAGCCACAAAATATTATTCATATTCACCCCACACCATACAATTCATAAATTATATATAAATATTTTGTTGGCATTGGGTTGTAGTATTTTAAAAAAGTTTAATTAAAAGAAAAATATATACTATTTTATGGACATAAACAGCCTTATTGAAAATCTAAAAGCACAAGGGATTAACAATAGTAATATATTAAATGCAATAAAAACAATTTTAAGAGAGAATTTTGTTTTAGAAGAATATAAAGAAGCAGCTTATTATGATAAAGCCTTGCCAATACCATATAACCAGTCAATATCCCAGCCATATACAGTTGCATTTATGCTCCAAGAACTAGAATTAAAAAAAGGAGATAAAGTCTTAGAAATAGGTTCTGGCTCTGGCTGGAATTCTGCTTTAATTAATTATATAACCAAATCAGAAGTTTATACAATTGAAAATAATAAAGAAGTTGCTGCTTTTGCTATAGGAAACTTGAAAAAAAATAAAATAAAAAATGTTAAAGTAATAGTTTGTGATGGAAATAAGGGATATAAAGAAAAATTTCCTTATGATAAAATAATAGTAACTGCTGCATGCTCCAGAATACCATTTGATTTAATAGCTCAATTAAAAAATAATGGTATTTTGTTAGTTCCAGTTGGTAGCCTGTTAGACCAGGATTTGTTAAAAATTAGAAAAAAAGAAAATAAATTAGAAAAAGAAAACTTAGGTAAATTTGTTTTTGTCCCTTTAAAAGGAAAATATGGTTTTTAATATAGTAAAAATCAGTAATTAAATATTTATAAATAACAAAATAATTAAAAATAGAAATGAAAGTTTCAAGGGTTTTATCAACACAGCACCCGGATAACGCAAGAAATCCTTTTTTTGTAAATAATTCTGTTATTGAAGGTGATGATGAAATAAAAGAAGCATTTTATGCTTTCTCTCATCTTTGTTGTAGAGAACAGTTATGGGATTATGAAGGAAAAGAAGTGGATAATTTTGTAGTTAAAAAATTGCTTACAAATTATGAGCCTTATTTTAGAAACCATAAATTAGGTAAAGATATATTCTTGACATTAAGAGTCCCAAACCCTGATATTGAAAAGAATGAGGCAAAAGTTCTTCTTGAAACACTTGAAAGTATACCAAGAAATTTTGATTCTGCCAGGGTTTTTTATAAAGAAGACATCCCCCCTATATTTGAAGTTGCTGTGCCGATGACAAAAGACCACAAAGTTTTGTTAAGGATAAAAAGATATTATGAACATTTTGTCATTGGAAAAAAGTACAGTAACATATTTAACAATGACATAACAATTTCAGAATGGATTGGTGATTTTCTTCCAGAAAAAATACAATTAATTCCTTTAGTGGAAGATAAAGAAAGTATATTAAATTCAGATAAAATATTGGAAAATTATTTTAATGAAGAAAAAATATCAGAATATCAAAGGGTATGGTTAGCAAGAAGTGATCCTGCATTAAATTATGGCTCTTTGGCAGCAGTATTAATTGTAAAAATTGCACTCCAAAGATTGCAGGATCTACAAGAAAATATATCAAAAGAAATATTGCCAATAATAGGGTGTGGTTCAGCACCATTCAGGGGAAATCTAAAGCCAACAAATGTAGATCAATTTCTCAAAGGTTATCCTTCAATACAGACATTTACTATACAGTCTGCATTTAAATATGATTATGAAGAAAAAGAAGTAAGAGAAGCAGTTGAAAAAATAGAGTCATCACAAAGAAAAAAACCAATAATCATTGATGAAGAAAAAGCAATAAATATAATAGAAAGATTATCATTTGAATATCAAAAGCAAATTGTGCTTTTAGCTCCAATAATAAATAAGGTTGCAAAATATGTCCCAGAAAAAAGAAGAAGAAAATTGCATATAGGTTTATTTGGTTATTCAAGAGAAAGCCAGGGCATAAAATTGCCTAGGGCAATAAAATTCTGTGCTTCTCTTTATTCTTTAGGGTTTCCTCCAGAATTATTAAGTTTAAATGTGTTAACTCAGAAAGATATTGATTTTATACAAGACATTTATCCTAGTTTTAATAATGATTTGTCAGATGCTTTATCCCTTTTAAATAAGGAAAATCTTGAATTTTTCCCAAAAGAAATAACAAAACTATTGCCTTTAGATATTATGGAATATGAAACAGAAAGAAAACACAATAAGATAACAAGTATAATTCTTGATGATCTAAAAAAAGAAAACACAGTTAGTATTGGAGAAAACATAATGAGGGCAGCAGCAATAAGGGGGTTCTTAGGATGATAAAACTGTCTGAAAAAATAAGCCAAATACCAGCAAGTGATACTTTAAAAATAAATTCAAGAGTAAAATTATTAAGATCTCAAGGAGAACATATAATTGACTTTGGTGTTGGTGAGCCTGATTTTGACACCCCAAATTATATAAAAAGAGCAGGAATTAAAGCAATAAAAGAAGGTTACACAAAATATTCTCCAGCAGCAGGTTATCCTGATTTAATAAATGCAATAATATATAAGTTAAAAAGAGATAATAATCTTGATTATTCCCAAAACAATGTTCTAGTCTCTTGTGGTGCAAAGCACACATTAACTAATGTCATGCAAACAATCCTAAACAAAGATGACGAAGTTTTAATACCAAGTCCATATTGGTTGTCATATCCAGAGCAAGTAAAATTAACTGGTGCAAAACCAGTATTTGTAAATTGTGAAAAAGACCAAATTGAAATAGAAGAATTAAATAACAAATTGACAGATAAAACAAAGCTATTAATATTAAATACACCAAATAACCCTACTGGTGCAGTTATTGAAAAAGAAAAATTAAAGCAAATATCAGAATTTTGTATAAAAAATAATATTCTTGTAATATCAGATGAAGTATATGAAAAATTTATTTATGAAAAAGAACATATAAGTATAGCCTCATTAGGGGAAGAAATAAAAAATCTGACTATAACAGTAAACAGTATATCAAAAACATATTCAATGACAGGTTGGAGAATTGGTTATTGTGCAGGTCCAGAATATATAATTAAAGCAGCAACCAATCTTCAGAGTCATACTACATCAGCACCATCATCTGTGTCTCAAAAAGCAGCAGTTGTAGCTCTTTCAGATCCTGAAAAATTTTTAAAAAATAAAATAAGGGGGTATAAGAAAAAAAGGAATTATATTCTTAAAATATTAAATAAAATAGCTAATATTAAATATATAAAACCTGATGGTGCTTTTTATATATTTCCAGATATAAGCAGTTTTTTTAATAGAGAAGTTGATTCTTCAGTAACATTTGCAGAAAAACTTTTAGAAAAAACAAAAGTAGCTGTTATTCCAGGAAGATCATTTGGTAACAATAAAAATATAAGGATAAGTTATTCATCTCCAATGAAAGACATAGAAGAAGGGATGAGAAGAATTGAAGAATACTTAAAATTATAATTTATTGCTTTTATTTTTAATTTTAAAAAACACCTTAAGAAATATTTATATAGTAACTTTTTGGACATTATTTAAATTAGGGGAAAATGCTTAGAACAAAAAAACAAGATATTAAAGAAGAAAAGAAACCTATACCTAAATCTTCCCAAAAAGAAGAATATATCCAGCCGGAAATTAACATTGGACTAGTTGGTCATGTAGATCATGGCAAAACTAGTCTTGTAAAGGCATTAACAAGCAAATGGGCAGACACTCATTCTGAAGAGCTCAAAAAAGGTATAACAATAAGATTGGGCTATGCTGATGCATCTTTTTACAAATGTCCTAGCTGTGGAAAATATGGCATCTCAAAAAAATGCAAATGCGGAAAAGAAGCAGAATTATTAAGAAGAGTTTCTTTTATAGATGCTCCAGGTCATGAAACATTAATGGCTACAATGCTTTCAGGTGCAGCAATAATGGATGGTGCTATATTATTAGTAGCTGCCAATGAAAAATGTCCGCAGCCACAAACAAGAGAGCATATAATGGCTTTAGAAATTGTAGGTATAAAAAATATAGTTATAGCCCAGAATAAAATTGATTTAGTGTCTGATGAAAAAGCTTTAGAAAACTATAATCAAATTAAGGATTTTGTTAAAGGAACAATAGCTGAAAATGCCCAAATAATACCAATCTCAGCACAACATAATATTAATATTGATATATTAATTAAATCAATAGAGGAAAATATAAAAACACCTCAAAGAAATGATAAAGACAACCCTTTGATGTATATTGTTAGAAGTTTTGATATTAATAAGCCAGGCAGCAAGATAGAAAATTTAACAGGTGGTGTTCTTGGTGGAGCCTTAAAAAAAGGAGTTCTAAAAAAAGATGAAGAAATTGAAATAAGGCCTGGAATAAAATTTGAGAAAGAAGGGAGATTTATTTGGAAATCATTAAAAACAAAAATTATTTCTCTAAAAAGCGGTGGTTCTGATATTGATACTGTAAAATCAGGTGGTTCAATTGGTGTATTAACTTTACTAGACCCAAGTATCATTAAATCAGATCAGCTTACAGGTAATGTTCTGGGTCTTAAAGATAAGCTACCAGATGTATGGCAAAGTTTTACATTAAAGCCCTGTTTATTAAAAAGAGTTGTTGGTACAAAAGAAGAACTAAATGTAGGCCCAATAAAAAAATTAGAGCCTTTAATGTTAAATGTAAATTCTAGCTTGTCTATTGGTTTTGTTGATGATCTAAAAAAAGATATAATCCATGTAAACCTAAAACTGCCTGTTTGTTGTTTTAAAGAAGACAGAGTTACAATATCTAGGAGATTTGGTGACAGATGGCGCTTGATTGGTTATGCTGAAATCATGGATAAATAATCTTATATATTATAAACGTTTATTTTGGGTCGTCTAAAAAGTAATTCATAATTTCTTGAAGTATATTCAGCAGACAGTAGCTCCGAAAGTAATCCCTAAACTTGATTAATGAGCTTATTTGGCTATAATAAAAATCCACAATCGGAGCTACTGGCAGAACAAGTATCTTTATATATTAATGTAGCCCTTAATTTAATAGATGAGTCATATTGAAATCTATGAAATTAAAGGCAAGGAATACAAGTATAAAGTAACTAATTATCGTATTGGTGATAAGGTAAGACATAAGAAAAAATATATTGGACCTGTTAAGCAAATATACAAAACAAAAAATAGGTAAACAAAATGCATAAGAAAATTGTGTTTAAGTCGTATTCTTAAGATCAACAATTTCTTTTCCGAAGAACATTGATGATTTTGTAACAAAAAGGCATATAGCCAGATTGATTAGCAAGATAATCAATAGCATGGATATCCAACACATTCTTGCTACTTACAAAGGGGGGGCACAAGCTCCTACAATCCAAGAATGCTGTTGAAAGCATGGATTCTTGGATTTGTTTACAGGATTTACAGATGCAGATTATTGGCAAAGGCAATTCTGGAGAATCTGCCTTTTATCTGGATCTCTGGAAATCAACAGCCAGATTTTAGGACATTAAACAATTTCAGATTAAAATTGAAGGATGAGATAAAAAAGGTCTTTAAGAAAATTGTAATATATGGCCTTGAACAGGGCATTATTGAAGGCAAAGATGTATTTGTTGATCACACTAAAAATGAAGCTAATTCAAACAAGCATAAGATTGTTTGGAGAAAACAAGTTGAGAAACAATTAGAGAAAATAGATGATGAGCTTGATGAGCTCTTCAAACACATTGATAAGATTAATGAAGAAGAAGGCAAAATCTTTGGCAACAAAGATTTTGCTGAGAAGGAAATGGAAGGATTTGATGACGAGAAAGTTAAAAATATTATAGGTAAGATAAATGAATGAGTGAATAAAAAAGAAATAACAAGAGAAGAGGCAATGAAGTTGAATCTGTATTCTGTGATAAAAAACTAAATAAACTTAAGAGGAGATATCCTCTGCGTGGACTGAAGAAAGTTAACATTGAAGCTGGTTTGTATTACATAGCACATAACATCAGGAAAATACAAAGCAAGTTATCTTCTTTAAATGAACAAATTTTATTCTCCATAAAATTTGTTTAATTCAGTAGAATTAAATTTTGTTTTGGGACGACCCCTGTCAGCGAGCATTTGACATATCATTTTTGTTGGAAAAGTTTTAGAATGGAAAGATGTGAGTAAAACAGATGAAGATGAAGAGATTAGGTGGTTTCAAAAGAAGAATTATTTAAGGAAAACATGTTGGAAAGTGTTAAAAAATCAGCATTGGAAGCAATAAATTTAATTAGCAATTTTTAAGCAAATCTTATAAATTTAGTGTTACTTTTAATTTTGTTGCACTAGTGGTCTAATGGCTATGACGGCGGCCTTCCAAGAAACTTTTTTAAAAGTTTCATCAAAAGAAGATAGTCGCCTATCGGGGTTCGAATCCCCGCTGGTGCATATAAATCTCAAATTAAAAGTATAAGATTTTTTACTGAAACACCAAAGATAATTTTTAAAAGAAAATAATCTTGTATTTAGTTATACTCTACGACCCCTTTTTCCACCCTTATGTCTGCATCCATCACTAGGAACACCTGTAACATCTTCAATTATTCCAACTCTTAAACCAACTCTTGATAATGTCCTTATAGCTGCTTGTGCACCAGGCCCAGGGCTTGTTGGTCCATTATGCCCTCCAGGTGCTCTTATTTTAATATGAATAGCATTAATACCTTTTTCTTTAGCCTCTTCTGCAGCTTGCTTTGCAGCACCCATTGCAGCAGTTGGACTACTTTCTAATCTATCTGCTTTAACCATCATTCCACCAGATGCTTTAGCAATAGTCTCACTTCCAGAAAGATCAGTTAACCACTCTTCTAGTTTTACTAGAAAGATATATGGATGATCGTATTATTATAACTGGAATAAATATGAGCTATTCCCCATCTAAGTTTTTGTTGTTTTTCCATTGTTTTTTAATATCAATCTTTTTTGTTGAAACTTTTTCTTAAAAAGTTTCTTATTTTGCTTCAACCTCAACTAGTTTTTCTTCAACAGGTTGTTCTATATTCTTTTTTTCTTCTTTTATTTCTTCTTTAATTTTTTGTATTGTTCTTTCAGGATGATCTTCTCTATTTAATTTTGAGTTAATATAAAAAGATACTTTGCTTTCTTCTTCTTTTTTAACTAAATAAGAAGGTACATTTACTCTTTTGCCATTAATTGCAATATGCCCATAAACAACAAATTGTCTTGCTTGTTTTACACTTTTAGTTAAACCAAATTTATAAACTAATGTCTGTAATCTTCTTTCAAAAATACTTTCAAGTTTTAAACCTAAAATATCATCTAAACTTGCATTTTCACCAAGCAAACCAAGCCTAATTAATCTTGCAATAAGTTGTTTTTTTTCTTTTTCACTTTGTTCAGAATAACCAGCAATAAGATTTTTTGCCTGCTTTTTAACATTTTTAATAATAGAAACCATTTTCCATAATTCTTTTTTATTTTTTAAGCCGAATCTTTTTAATAATTCAGATTCTTCTTTTAATCTTCCAGCTTGCCAAGGGTGACTTGGTTTTGTATACTTTCTTCTATTTTTCTTTGGATCTCCCATATTTGACCTTTAATTTAATTTTTTGATGAAACTTTTTTAAAAGTTTCTGTTTAACCTTTCTTTCCTTTCTTTGGTTTCTTAACACCAACAACTTTTCCTTTTCTAAAATGTGATCTTGTGCTTTGTCCTCTTACTGGCAACCCTAATGCATGTCTTATTCCCTTATACGATTTTATTGTCTTTAATCTTTTAATATCAAACTCTTTTCTTAGCTTTAATTCTGAACCTAATAAATGTCTGTTTTCTCCTGTTTCAGGATCTTTTTTTCTGTTTAATAAAAAATTTGGGAAATTATATTTTGTTGGGTTTTTTATTATATCTTCAATTTTTTTAATTTCTTCATCACTAAAACTACCAATAGGTTTTAGCTTGTTTATATTTAAATAATTACAAACAGAATTTGAAAAATTATGGCTTACACCATAAATCTTTGAAAGTGCAAATAAAACACCCCTATTTCCAGCTATATCAGCATTAGCTATTCTTACTATTTGTTTTATTTCATTCATTTTAAAAAATATACAAATAAGGTATTTAAAAACTTTTTCCTAAAAAAATTTCTTCTTTTTAGGCCTTTCTTTACAATTTTTTCTCAAAATATTATTTTTAACTTAAAAATAATTTATATTTGTCTTCTTCTCTTATTTCAATTAAAATTCTTTTTGCAACTAATTTCCTTGGGTCAGGTATTAATTTTATTCTCTCTTTTATATCATCATAACTTTCAAAAGGTTTTTCATTTCTTTTTTCTAAAATTTCAAGCATATGTTTTTTTCCAACCCCAGGCAATAATTCAAGTTGATGCCTTCTTGTATTTATTGGCTCAGCTTTATTAAAAAATTCTACAAATCTGCTTTCTTGTTTATTAACCAAATCTATTATTATTACATCTAGTTCTGATTGTGCTGTTTGTGTAAGTTTGGATGCATTTATCCTTCCAATAATATGATGTATTTTATCTCTTTTTCCTTCACCCATATAAACCTCTTCATATGGTTGTAGAAATACATCTTTTTTTGGGACTAATTCAAGAAGTATAAAATGTTCTTTTCCCAAAGCCTGAACTATAGGTGTCTTCTTGTGCATTGGTCTTGTATCGAATGGATATCCATTTGGTAAAAAATCCAATACTATTGCTTTCTCTTCCTTTAATTCTCTTGTTTGCATCATCTATTTCAAGCATTCTAATATTTTTTTTAGGTCTTCTTGTTTTAAGCTTAAATTATCACCAACAAATATTGTTTTTAAACTGTCTATATCTTTTGGCATTATATCAATTATTTTTGCCACGTGTTTTTCTTTTAATCTTAAGACTCCTAAATTATTTAATTTATTCTTTAATTCATTTAATTCTTTTTCATCCATATTACTAATTTTTGAAATATAATCTAAAACCCTTGTTCCTTTATTTGATAAAACCTTGTCTCTTTTATTAATTTTTTCTAATATTTCTTTTACTTCTGGTAATGATAAAGGTAATTCTTCTACAATTTCAATTTCAGCCATTTTAAAACCTCTTTAAATGAACAGGATGTACTATTAAATTTTTTATTTTAGTTTTGTCTTTTATTTCAATTACATAACACTGTCCTCTTTTATTCTTAATTATGCCATTATTTCCATGGAATCTTGGAAAATACATCCCTTTATGAACACTAGGGTTCATATCCAAACATACTCTTTCTCCAATTTTAAAACTTTGAAAATATCTTTTTATACTTACTTTTCCCTTGTCATTTACATTTCTTCTTAGCTTTGACCTTGTTTTTCTTCTGTTTCCGCCCTTTCTTCTTGCCATTTTATATCCTTAATTTTATACAATTATATTTTTATATTATAATATCTTTATAAAGTTTTTCAAATATTGTATGTGTTT
>Ga0209541_10011167_pt1 | contig 14105 bp, 10 predicted proteins | sample RifCSPlowO2_01_FD_184027 | JGI IMG/M metagenome (GOLD analysis project Ga0209541, IMG submission 184027) | Groundwater microbial communities from Rifle, Colorado - Rifle CSP2_plank lowO2_0.1 (SPAdes) (version 2) | ecosystem: Environmental > Aquatic > Deep subsurface > Groundwater | place... | reverse complement strand
TTGACGCCGCATTCGTGACCCCATGCAGGTGAGATTATTCACGAAGTCGCCCTTGCGATCTACGCCAATTTGACCGTCGACAAACTCGCCGAAATGATCCATGCGTTTCCAACCTACTCAGAAGCGGTCACGAATGCGGCGTCAAATCTTACTCTTGAATAATTTCGTATGTGGGTTTCGATCATTATTTATCTCATGTTGTTTGTCCAGTTTTTGCTCCTTTGTCTTTTTCTTTTGATCATGTATTTATTGGTACGCGGAATTTTTGGTGTGCCGTTTGTCCGATCCAATAAAGTGTTCTCACGAGCGATGATGGAACTCGCACAGGTAAAACCGGGAGAGGTTGTTGTGGATTATGGTTCCGGTGATGGAGCGATTGTAAATGTGGCGGCAAAAGAATTCGGTGCAAAGGGGATTGGGTTTGAATATTTGCGCGCGCTTGTGTTATACGCAAGGGCACGTGCCCTGCTTGCGGGCGTCTCGAAGAACGTCGAGTTTCGACGAGAAAACTTTTTGAGTGGAAAGACATTACCAAAGGCAGACGTCGTCTCGTCATATCTGTTTCCAGAGGTGAACGCCAAACTTGAGCCGCTCCTTATTCGTGATTATCCATCCGGAACACGCGTGGTTTCTCGAACCTTCTTATTCCAAACATTGCCCATGATCGCATCAAAAAAGGTAGGAAAAGAGACGGTGTACTTGTACCAGATTCCGTAGTACAATCTTCCCGTTATGAACAAAGAAGTTGTCTTAGACATTGAAACGCAAAACACCTTTCAGGAAGTGGGTGGATATGACACATCGCTTTTGAAGATCTCGGTGATTGGGTGTTATTTTTACGAAACGGACTCGTATGAGGCGTTTGAGGAGCATGAGCTCGCAAAGCTCTGGCCACGCCTTGAACATGCCGATCGAATCATTGGCTACAACACGGTTGGATTCGATTTGCCCGTGATGAATAATTATTACGGAGGGAATTTTCTCACGTTTCCCGGTCTCGATATTCTTGCGGAAATTCACAAATCTCTCGGGTTTCGTTTAAAGCTCGACGATGTTGCGGCCGCAACAGTAGGAACCAGAAAATCTGGACATGGACTCCAAGCGGTTGAGTGGTGGAAACAAGGGGAAATTCAAAAGATCAAAGACTATTGTTTGCAGGACGTGAAAGTCACAAAAGACGTCTACGAGTACGGGCTGAAATATGGTGCCCTCGCATACGAAGACCGTCTCGGAGGCCGTAAAGCGATCCCTGTAGATTTTGTCTTAAAACCCCAAGAAAAAGCGTCGATTAATCTGACCATGGGCTTCTGAGGTTGTGGATAACAGATCCTTTGACACACTATATGTTGTGGAATAAAATGTATTCATACCACAACATATAGTGTTGCGGCATAAGTGGGGAATGGAGGATGCACGATTCATGAACGTATGGCCGAAACAAGATGATCCATTAAAAGCAAGGGTCATCTTTTTAATACTGTCAAAATTCCAAGATGAAAATTCTAAGTTCATAAGGCGTTGTCCTGTGTAATTTGGTGCTTTGTCACCGTGTCCTTTTATTCATTTCAATTTTTTTCGAATACGTTCGAACATACTCGCCCTATGTCTGAATCCTTTTCCAAGACCTCGGTTCACACAACAGACACATCTGCTATTTCAGATGCGGTTTGGGAATTTATGACTTCTGTGAAATCCGTTCTAAAACGGAATGGACAAGAAGAATTTTTTGATGCGCAAAAATTGACGGTGTCGATTCGCGGCGCATTTGAGGCTGCCGGAATGAAGAATCCGAAACTGATCGAGAAAGTGACATCTCAAGTGATGATGCGTCTTACCAAACAATTCGATGGTCACACCATCCCAACCGTATCGGATATTCGAGAAATCGTGGCCGTCACATGCATCGACAACAATCTTTCGCATATTGCGAAACTTTACGCAGAGTTTCGTTCAAAGAATACCGCTGTTGTCCACGCAGAAAAATATGGAAACGGAATTTCGGTGGAGCGTTACTTCACAAAAGAGGGCGTCCATCCATACGATGAGATTATATGGGAAAAGCGTGACGCAGTGATTACCAATTCAAAGGGCGCCGTGGTCTTTGAACAAAAAGGCGTCGAGATTCCAAGTTTTTATACGCAGACCGCAACCAACATTGTTGTCTCAAAATATTTTTACGGAACAATTGGCAAAGAAGATCGTGAATTTTCGGTGAAGCAACTGATTGGACGTGTTGCAAGAACTGTCTCCAAATGGGGACGTAAAGATGGTTATTTTCAAACGGCGGAAGATGCACAACATTTTGAAGACGAACTTCACCATATTTTGGTAAACCAAATGGCCGCGTTCAACTCACCGGTTTGGTTTAACGTTGGAACACCTCGCCCACAACAATGTTCGGCCTGTTTCATTAACTCCGTTCAAGACGACATGCGTTCCATTTTGAACTTGTGTGTCACAGAGGCAACGATTTTTAAAGGTGGTTCCGGTGCGGGTGTCAGTCTTTCAAAGTTGCGTTCCAAACACGAATTTCTTTCCGGATCCAATGGAAAAGCATCGGGCCCTGTTTCCTTCATGAAAGGATTAGACGCGTTTGCGGGTGTTATTAAGAGCGGAGGAAAAACTCGTCGCGCGGCAAAAATGGTTGTGCTTGATATCAACCACCCAGACATTGAAGAATTTATTACGTGTAAAGTAGAAGAAGAGAAAAAAGCATGGGCACTTATGGACGCTGGTTACGATGGCTCCATTGATGGCCCAGCGTATGCATCTATCTTCTTTCAAAACGCAAACAACTCCGTTCGTGTGAATGACGAATTCATGAAAGCGGTTGAGGCAGATGAGGAATGGGTGACACATGAAGTGGTGAGCGGAAAACCATCGCTGAAATATCGCGCACGCGATCTTATGAACAAGATTGCAGACGCGGCATGGCAATGTGGAGATCCTGGAATGCAATATGACACGACCATTAACGCGTGGCACACAAGCAAAAACACGGATCGCATTTATGCATCGAATCCATGCTCGGAATACATGTTCCTCGACGACAGTGCGTGCAACCTCGCCTCGCTCAACCTCATGCGCTTCCGAAAAGAAGTGAATGGTGAAATGGTTTTTGACGTGCAAGCGTTTAAGAAAGCAAACGAGATCATCATCACAGCCATGGAAATTCTTGTTGGAAATTCTGTTTACCCAACGCCAGCCATTGAACAAAACAGTTTTGATTACCGCCCACTCGGAATTGGATACGCAAACCTCGGTGCTCTTCTCATGAGTCGCGGACTCGCGTATGACTCTGACGAAGGTCGAAACCTCGCGGGGGCGATCACATCACTCCAAAGCGGACATGCGTATTACCAGTCGTCGAAGATCGCAGAAAAGATCGGTGCGTTCGCGGGTTATGCTCGCAACGCAGAACCATGTATTGATGTCATGCGCATGCATCGCGACGCATCGTATAAACTCGATGGTCACGGCGTGCCAGTTGATCTTCTCTCCGAATCTCGCAAAGCATGGGACAACGTTGTAGAACACGGAAGCCAATTTGGACTTCGCAACGCACAAATTTCCGTGCTCGCGCCAACCGGAACGATCTCATTTCTCATGGACTGTGACACAACGGGTGTTGAGCCAGACATCGCGCTCGTAAAATATAAATGGTTGGTCGGTGGTGGAATGTTAAAGATCGTGAACAACACCGTTCCAGAAGCACTCATGCGTCTCGGCTATTCGGAAGCAGAGCGAAAAGACATTCTCGCGTTTATCGAGGAATACGATACAATCGAGGGGGCGCCACATTTGAAAGACGCGCATCTCTCCGTATTCGATTGCGCCTTCAAAGCCGCAAAGGGAACACGCACCATTCACTATCTTGGACACGTTCGCATGATGGCGGCTGTGCAGCCGTTCATCTCCGGTGCTATCTCGAAAACAGTAAACATGCCACACGAGGCGAGTGTTGAAGATATCGCAGAAGTGTACATGACCGGTTGGAAGCTCGGACTCAAGGCGATCGCGATTTATCGTGATGGTTCGAAGAGACAACAAGCGTTGACCACGTCGAAGGAATCAGATGCAAAGAAACAAAATACAAAAGTTGCGGAAGCAAACGTTGAAACCCCACTTGTCGTGCCTGCGGTTTCTGCTTCCGTGCCTACCGTTACCGTCTCGGATGATCGTAAAATGCGCCGTCGCAGAATGCCAGATGAACGTCGTGCGATTACGCACAAGTTTCAGATCGGCAATCATCAAGGATTTATTACCGTTGGATTGTATGATGACGGCACGCCGGGCGAAGTGTTCATCACGATGTCAAAAGAAGGAAGTGTCATCAGTGGACTCATGGATTCATTTGCAACGTCTATTTCGATTGGTCTCCAATACGGAGTGCCCCTCGAAGTTCTCGTAAACAAATTCGTTCACATGCGATTTGAACCTTCCGGATTTACCTCAAACCCACAAATCCGCATTGCAAAATCCATCACCGATTACATGTTCCGTTGGCTCGCGCTCAAGTTTCTTCCTCGGGAGTCACAGATCGCGCTTGGCATTCAAGTTGGTGAAGAAAGCATGACGGAAGCGACAAACGTTGGGGAGAAGGCGGATGTTATAGGCGGGGTGCCCTCACCCCGCGTTGAAACGGTTTTGGAAGCGCAGCCGGAATTATTTTCCGTCAAAGCAAAAGACGCCACATACCCACTCGGACAATGGGCACACAAAACACTTACATCGACATTCGACAATCAATCAGACGCCCCCGCCTGTGATTCCTGTGGATCCATGATGGTGCGCAACGCTGCGTGTTATAAGTGTTTGAACTGCGGAGCAACATCGGGTTGTAGTTGATGTCTGTCAGTGCAAGGAGTTCGACGACGAAGCAATCTTTTCGAACGAGAAACAGAGACCGTCATGGTCTCTGTTTTTGTTTGACGCGACACATTGTGGGTGTTATATTTTTTATGGAATCAAACATGGAGGATTTCATGGAAAAGCAACATGTTACGGTTGATGATATGGTTGTAACGCCATTTGATGTACATGAAAGAGATTTTCTTCATGAATTGAATCTTCTCCAGCTTCATCGAATGATTCATTTTACAGAACCGTTTCTTTGGTTGGTGACTTTTCTTTGCTCGTCCATGCTTGTTTTTCTGTTCTTTCTATTCTTTCAGAATGACGATTTTTATCATCGTTGTATTTTTGCCGTGTTGCTTTTAGGTTTCATGCCGCTTCCAGTAGGCTGTATGCAACAACTGCGAATGCATTTCCGGATAAAACACCATGTGAAAGAACAGATCGATGCGTGCGGTATCTCAATCGACCAACTTCTCTGAACCCACTCTGGGTTTTTTTATCTTGACATCATGAACGCGTCGCGTTACTATGGCGTTAGCCCTTTCATCACTCTATGATTCAAAGTTTTTCTGACAAAGAAGCAAAAAAGATTTTCGAACGAGAATATTCTGCAAAACTTCCAACAGATATTCAGAGAATCATTTTACGCAAACTCCTCATGTTACACGCAGCGAACTCAATCAATGACTTACGTGTTCCACCTGGAAATCGTTTAGAACGATTGAAAGGAAATCGCAAAGATGAGCACAGTATCCGAATTAATCAACAATGGAGAATCTGTTTTGTTTGGACGGAAGGTTGTGCTCATAGCGTTCTTATTCAGGACTATCACTAACATTTATTCTATGAAAAAAATTTCCATTATTCATCCAGGAGAAATTCTCTTAGAGGAATTTTTGAATCCTCTCAAGTTGTCCCAGTATCGTGTTGCAAAAGATTTGAGTGTTCCACCGCGACGCTTAAATGAAATCGTTCGAGGACAACGTGCAATCTCGGCAGACACCGCATTGCGATTGGGAAGATATTTTAAAATGTCTCCCGAATTTTGGATGAATCTCCAAAGTCAATACGATTTAGAAAAACAACATGCTCTTCTTGGAAAAAGACTTGAGCGTGAGGTTTTACAATCCGCGTTTGCGTAATAAAAAACAGAGACCCTCGCGGTCTCTGTTTTTTGTTGCACAAAAAAACTCACGACGCGTTGTCGTGAGAGAAGTGGGTGAGCTTGAATGCGCGCCAGCGAGTGACGGCACTTGCTTTGAGTTCGCTTGCGAGGCGCCAGGCGGTCGACGCTTTCGCGTAGGCGACAACTTTGTGTTTCCAGATCGTGAAGCGGTCATAGACGAAGGCGAACCAGGCGAGTTGTAGGAGGGTCGGTTTCGTGAGCGTGAACAGGCGCGCGACGATGGCGGTGCCGATGATCTTTGCTATCACGATAATCGCGAGACCAAGCATCGCGTGATCGCTTGCGATCAGCTTGAGTGCGAAGAGTTTGATGGGGAACAGGGTTGCTCCCGGAATGGCAAACACCACGAGGGCGGGATACGGCGGAAGTTTGACGATCAGTCGCTCGATGTGGCGAAAGATCGGGAGCTTTGCGAATCGAGACGCAAGTCGCTGTAGCGGTTCCCAGCCCCATTCTTCGAACAAGATGATGAGAGCGATGATCCAGGACGCGATCGTCTTTACGGCTTTGAGCAATGTTTTCAAGGTTCACTCCTGTGCGTCGAGAAACATCGACCAAGAAGAATAGCGCATTTTTGGTCATGCGTCAATGGATTGACGGGATGGCTTTTTCGTGCTATCTTGTAGCGTTCACAGGCACAATTTTGTGCAGTAGGGAGGTGAACATGTTTGGTCGTTTTGTGTTGATTCCTTGTGTTTTGCTCGCGATGGCGGGCTGTCATGCAAAGTTTTCACATACGCCCGCTGAATCGAGCAGCGATTCTCCGATGCTCGTGCAGATTGATATTCCTCCTGAGTCCACAAAGACGCAAGCGGATACTTGTGACCATCCGGTTCATGTGAGGAATATGGATTCGACCGATGAGGAAGAAGTTGCGATCGCCATAATGGAATATGCGGACGTTTCGTTGCATCACCCGTCGTGTTATTCCGAGACGGATCGTTCGCATTTTGCTTTGCAACTTGCGCGTGCCTATGTGCGCGAGATGGTTGAAGAACAGCCGGGTGCATTGACTCATGAAATGCAATGGAAGAAGATCAGGTCGTTGTTCGCCTTGCAGCCTCAACTTCCTGTTGCGAAGACCGCGCTTGAGCTCATGGATCTGTATCAGTCGATCGACAGCGAATTGACGCGGACGTTTGTGGAGGCATACGCGCGATTGAGTGCGATTGAACCCACGAAAGAAATGGCTGAATCCATTCGACAGGTGAAAGAAGCGATCGTGCGTGAAGCGCTCGTGTTCACTTATCGCCATGAGGCTGATCAAAATCGTGAACTCGATGCCGTGATCGGCGCATATCCGTATGATCGCGTGCAAGATCGAATCGCGTTTGCAAAGTCGGTGATCGATGCGTTTGATTGGCAAGGTTTTCGTGCCATGCCGCGTACGTTTTTGGATGAGGTCGGCTTGAATTCCGCGGGTCGCACAGAAGTGCTTGTGTATCTCGTTGCACCAAATGTTGACGAGGACGAGGATTACGCAGATGCCCTCGATCGCCGCGCACAGACCTATGTGAACGCGGGGTATGACGTAACGGAAGTGAACGCGGCTGCCGTGACAGATTTGATCGAAAGCGATCAGTTCGCAGACGCACTTGCGTATGCGCACAAACATTACGACGAAGGACAGATCGGCAACCTTGAAACGCGGCTCATGAAAATCATGCGCTCGCGCGGCTGCTACTCCATCATGGAAAACCCAGACGGCCACAAATACCCGCTTTACGACTTCAAACGCGGCTGCGATGACCCCGTGGATGATGAAGAATCGGACGAAAACGAATAGACTCTCATATATTAGGAGGCAGAGATGCGAGACATTCTTTCACATTGGCAGATTTTCGAAGCTGTAACAGATTTGCGTAACACAGGAAAGCAGATCTTTCTTGTGACAACGGGTTCAACAGGCGGTCTTCTCGAAGCCCTTTGGGGACCGTTTCACGCATCGAATCAACTGTTCGGACATCGCTTCTGCTATGCGCAGGAGGATCTCGCCGAGTTTCTCGGATTCAAGCCGAAGAAGTTCTGCTCGGAAGAGACTGCGGCGCAGATGGCCGCACACGCCTACTGGCACGGCATGGAACTCGCGGTTCGCCGCAGGATCGCTGTCCCGGATGTGATCGGCGTCGGAATGACCGCGGTCGTGTCGAGTGATCGGCATCATCGGGGCGAAGAGCGCGTGTGCATCGCCGTCCGAACGCGAGAGAGCTTTCACAAGTTCGAAGCAACGTTCGAAAAGTGTGCGGAGGATACCTCGCCCGAGGATCGATATGCCGCGCGCATCGAACAGTCGCAACTCGCGGATGTGATGACACTCAACGTCATCCTTGATGCGGGTGGAATCACACAAATTCCGTTTCCAAAGAAGTGTGCACGCAGTTTCGACTTCATCGATTTTTCTGACAAGACGATCGTCGAACAGCTCGTTCCTTCTTTCTGGGCAAGCACCGAGAGTGGTATGCACATGGAAGTCGGCGCGGCTGGATGGCTGAAGGGATGCGACGAGGCGACCGATCGGAGGATCGAAGCCGCGCTCGCGAATCCGCCGATTTACGGACGTGTGTCCTGGGATGGTCGTGATGAATATCGCGAACCGAATCTCGAAACGGATCTCAAGAATGCCGTGCTACTTCCAGGTTCGTTCAATCCGCTTCACTACGGGCACATCGCCCTTGCACGAACGGTTGAGAAGATGACAGGGAAGCGTGTGATCTACGAGATCACGAACACGCATCCATTCAAGCCGACGCGAACGCACACAGAAATGATGCAGCGTGCGGATCAGTTCCAGTTCTTTGCACCCGTGATCCTTTCGGACGACGCGCCGCTTTTCATCGACAAGGCGCGCAGATACCCGGGTGTGCCCATGGTCATGGGCGCGGACGCGATGCAGGCATTGCTCGACGTTCGTTACTACGACAATAGTTTGCAAAAGCTCTTCGACGTCCTCGACGAATTCCGTCGCCTCGGCACGGTGTTCTACGTGAATGGTCGCGATGTGAAGGGCATGTTCCTCACCCGCGACGATGTCGCTGTTCCAAAACGATACGAAGATCTCTTCCTCACCGTCAGCGGACGCGAAGACATCTCGTCAACGCAATTGCGAAACAAGACTCAAGCGTAACCACAACTCGGTTGCGCTTTTTTATTTGTGTATGCTAAGCTTTTTGTACAACTTTATTCCTTCTGCCACAGGTGATTCGTGGCAGCGTCCCCTGGAGAACAACCTCGCAGGGAGTTTGACGTATGGAGAAAAAGTGGATGAGTGATGGAGTGGAAGAGTGAAGGAAGAAAAACAGTTTTTGTTTTTTGTAACGACTTTCTCCCTGTCTCTCACATTCCAAAATAAAAAAGATGCTCCCTTCTATCACTCTTCCACTCTGTCTTATGTCTTTCTCTCTCCACTCCAAATACAAACCTGCCGGCGACCAACCAAAAGCCATCGAGCAACTCGTGGCCGGTCTTCATGATGACAAAAAATTCCAGACGCTTCTTGGCGTAACCGGATCGGGAAAAACGTTTACGATGGCGAACGTGATCCAGCAAACACAGCGCCCAACGCTTGTCATCGCCCACAACAAAACGCTCGCCGCACAGCTCTGTAACGAGTTCCGCGAGTTTTTTCCGGACAACGTCGTTGAGTACTTTGTTTCGTATTACGATTACTACCAACCAGAAGCGTACATGCCACGAACGGATACGTATATCGAAAAAGAAGCGATGATCAACGAAGAAATCGATCGTTTGCGTCACGCGGCAACACAAGCACTGCTTACACGTCGTGATGTGATTATCGTCGCGTCGGTTTCGTGTATCTACGGTTTGGGTTCTCCAAAGGAATATGAAGAAACGGTTTTGCATTTGAAGGTCGGCCCGTCTGCTTCTCGAACCGACTTGATCCGACAACTGATCTCCATGCAGTTTGAACGCACAAACACAGATCTCACACGCGGACACTTTCGCGCGAAGGGAGACATCCTCGAAGTCATGCCAACGAACGAAGAAATGATTTATCGTTTGGTGATGTCAGACGAATCGATCGAGTCGATTCAACAACTTGATCCCGTGACGCGCAAGATTCTCGACACACGAACCGATCTTTGGATTTTTCCAGCAAAGCACTACGTCGTTTCGCAAGAACGTAAATCGAGAGCGATCGGACAAATTCGACATGAACTCGCGGAGCAGCTGAAGAAATTTGAAGAGAACGGACAAGTACTCGAAGCCGAGCGGCTTTCTCGAAGAACGCGATACGACATCGAAATGATCGAACAGATCGGTTATTGCAACGGAATCGAGAACTACTCGAGATTTTTCGACGGCCGCGCACCGGGCGAGCCACCATATACCCTCATGGATTATTTCCCAGAAGATTTTCTCACCCTCGTGGACGAGTCGCACGTCACCATTCCACAAATCGGCGGAATGTATGCGGGAGACCAAGCGCGTAAGAACTCGCTCATCGATCACGGATTCCGTCTGCCAAGTGCGCGAGATAATCGTCCGCTGCAATTCGACGAGTTCGAAAAAAAGATCGGCCAAACGGTTTTCGTTAGCGCAACGCCGGGGCCGTATGAGAAAAAGCATTCGCAAAAAATTGTGGAACAGATTATTCGTCCGACGGGTCTCGTCGATCCGGTGATTACCGTTCGACCCGTAACAGAATCAGAAAAGAATAAAGGTCAGATCGAAGACTTGATCATGGAAATCGAAAAACGCGTCGCGCTTCATGAGCGAACGCTTGTGACGACGCTTACGAAGAAGATGGCGGAGGACCTCTCGGAGTTTCTCAAGCAAAAAAATATTGCGGTGCAGTATTTGCACTCGGGTGTTGATACGCTTGATCGCATTACGATCCTCTCGGATCTTCGAAGAGGGAAGTATGACGTCCTTGTCGGCGTGAACTTGCTTCGTGAGGGTCTCGATCTTCCGGAAGTTACCCTTGTCGCGATTCTCGACGCAGATAAAGAAGGATTCTTGCGATCTGATACATCGATTATTCAAACGATCGGACGTGCGGCACGTCACGTGAAGGGAGAAGTTCTGCTCTACGCAGATCACATGACCGGTTCGCTCGCTCGCGCGATCGAGGAAACGGAACGACGCCGCACGTTGCAGATCGAATACAATACGAAACATAACATTACGCCGGTGAGTATCGTGAAAGAGATTCATGACATTCGCGCGATGTTCGGCGAGCGTGATGAGAAATCGATCAAAGATATTTTGAAACTCGAACTCAAAGCCGATTCGCATGAGATTCAGGAAGTGATTAAAGAGAAAGAGGTGGAGATGCGCGAGGTGGCGAGAAAGTTGGACTTCGAGACGGCCGCGCTATTGCGAGATGAGGTGACTATGCTTCGCAAAGAACTCGAGAAAAAGTCGACGGTGCCGAAGAGGGTGAAGAAAAAATAAACTTTTATGCAAGACAAAATTATCGTGCGGGGTGCGCGCGAGCACAATTTGAAAAATATCAATGTTGAGATGCCTCGCAACAAGCTTGTGTGTATCACAGGTGTTTCGGGTTCTGGGAAATCTTCGCTTGCGTTTGATACGATTTTTGCCGAGGGGCAACGCCGATATGTCGAATCGCTCTCGGCGTACGCGCGACAGTTTCTCGGACAAATGGAAAAACCCGATGTCGATGATATTGAAGGTTTGTCGCCGGCAATTTCCATCGACCAAAAGGCTCACTCGAGTAACCCTCGTTCTACCGTGGCAACCATCACGGAGATTTATGATTATTTGCGTGTGTTGTATGCGCGTGTTGGAAAGCCGCATTGTCCAAAATGTGGAGAGCAAATTCAGAAATTGACGAATGAGGAGATGGTGGATGTTGTTTTGGGAAAGGTTGGAGAGGAAATGAAAGGATCGCTGAAAATTCTCGCGCCTGTCGTCGTCGGAAGAAAAGGGGAGTACTACCAGTTGCTTTATGATTTGTATAACGCCGGATTCGCGCGTGTGCGCATCGACGGAAAAGAATATCGACTCGATGAGAAGATTGAACTTGCGCGCTATCAACAGCACACCATCGAGGTTGTGGTCGACACGATACCGGTGGTGGAGTTACTCGAGACCTCATCTTCGAGTGCGACCCCTCTCCCCCCGCCCTCTCCCTCGAAGGGAGAGGGGGCTCGGAAGGAAACGCGTCAGCGTTTGGCGGAGGCACTCGAAACGGCTGTCGAAAAAGGGAATGATGTTGCGACGATTGTGTATCCAGATAAATCCGAACAAATGCTTTCGGCAAAGTTTTCGTGTCCGAATGATGGGTTTTCGTTTCCAGAAATCGAACCGCGCCTCTTCTCGTTCAACTCACCTTATGGTGCCTGTCAGGCATGTACCGGACTCGGAACGGTCGAATTGTTTTCGGAAGAATTGTGTGAGACATGTCACGGCGCGCGTCTGCGATCGGAAGCGCTTCATGTTTGGCTGCCGGGGGTGGGGAAGGGCGGAAAGGTTGTAGGGGTGCCCTTTGCCTGCCACCCGCAGCATTTGCGTAGGGTGGTGGGTACCCATGCAGGGAAAAAAAAGAAAACACCCGTTGCACCGATCGAATACACGGAATCAGACGAGCTGATTCCGATGGCCGAAAAGAAAGGGGTTTCGATCGTGGACATTACGAATATGTCCATCGACGAAGCGGTTTTGTATTTCAAGACGATCGATGTTTCAGAAAAAGATTTGGAGATTGCGGGTTCTGTTTTGCGCGAGATTGAAAATCGTTTGAAGTTCATGCTCGACGTGGGCTTACATTATTTGTCTCTCGATCGTCGCGCAGGCACGCTCTCGGGTGGCGAAGCACAGCGCATTCGACTCGCCTCGCAGGTTGGCTCTCGACTTGTAGGCGCGATGTACGTTCTCGACGAGCCAACGATCGGACTTCATCAACGTGATAATGACAAGCTCATCAAGACGCTTGAGAATTTGCGCGATCTCGGGAACACGGTGATTGTGGTTGAGCATGATGAAGACACAATCATGGCGTCCGACTACATGATCGAGATCGGTCCGGGCGCGGGAGTGCACGGCGGATATGTTGTGGCTGCGGGTGAAACGCCTGCGATTTTCGAAGACAAGAAGTCGCTCACAGCGGCGTATCTTCGAGGAGATCAAAAAATCGAAGTTCCGGCACAACGTCGCCAAAATGACGGCGGATCGATTCGTCTCAAGGGCGCAACACAAAATAATTTGAAAAACATTGATGTAGAATTTCCGTTGCGCAAGTTTGTGTGTGTGACGGGTGTTTCTGGTTCGGGAAAATCAACACTCGCGTACGACACGATGTACAAGACCATCTCGAAACGACTTTATGGAGGATCGCAAACGCCAGGGAAGCACAAAGCACTCCTCGGACTCGAGTACATCGACAAAGCGATCTTGATCGATCAGGACGCGATTGGTCGCACATCACGATCGAATCCGGCGACGTATACCGGAGCGTGGGCACCGATTCGTGAGCTGTACGCCGAAACCGCGGAAGCAAAATTCCGTGGATATAAAGTTGGGCGATTTAGTTTTAATCGCCCTGGCGGACGATGTGAACATTGTGAGGGACACGGACTCATTTCCATCGAAATGCATTTTCTTCCAACGGTGTACGTGACGTGTGATATTTGTAAGGGGAAGCGCTTTGATCGCGAGACACTCGAGATCACGTTCAAAGAAAAGAACATTCACGATGTTCTCGAAATGACGATCGAAGAAGCGACGGTGTTCTTCAAAGAGATTCCTTACATCTACGACAAACTCGCGTCGCTGAACGACGTCGGTCTCTCGTATGTTAAACTCGGCCAACCTGCGCCTACGCTCTCCGGTGGAGAAGCACAGCGTGTGAAACTCGCGACGGAACTTTCGAAGCGCCAGACGGGACGAACATTGTATCTCTTCGATGAACCAACGACAGGTCTCCACTTCGCCGATGTAAAAAAATTGCTCGAAGTGATGCACTCACTTGTCGACAAAGGAAACTCGGTTATCGTCATCGAACACAACCTCGACGTAATCAAAACCGCAGACTGGATCATCGACATGGGCCCCGAAGGGGGAGACAAAGGCGGAACGG
>Ga0209541_10011165_pt1 | contig 14109 bp, 11 predicted proteins | sample RifCSPlowO2_01_FD_184027 | JGI IMG/M metagenome (GOLD analysis project Ga0209541, IMG submission 184027) | Groundwater microbial communities from Rifle, Colorado - Rifle CSP2_plank lowO2_0.1 (SPAdes) (version 2) | ecosystem: Environmental > Aquatic > Deep subsurface > Groundwater | place... | reverse complement strand
ATTTGGTAAATTTTGCATTTTCAATAAAACCAGAAGAAAGATTAAAAAATCTTACATTAAAAAGTATTCCTAAAGAGGCAATGAAAGATAAACTTCCAGATATTTTTTATAAACAAGAAAAAAAAGGATTTCCAACACCTTTGTCATTATGGTTAAGAAACGAACTTAAAGATTACGTTTATGATATGTTAATAAATAAAAAAACTAAAGAAAGAAATATATTTAATATTAAAGAGGTTAAAAAATTATTGGATAAACATTGCTCTAGAAAAACAGATTTCTTATTAGATAGAGTTAATGCAGCAAGAATATGGAGCTTGTTATCAATCGAGATGTGGTTTAGGATGTTTATTGATGAAAGATAAAATAACTAGATTTTATAATAAAAATAGAATTATTATATTAATAATCTTATTATCTTTAATTATAAAAACAATATATGTAGTTAGCGTAGATACAGATAAAGAATTTGGTGACCAGTCTTGGTATATTGAATTAGCAAAAAATTTGCATGATAAAAATAATTTTAGTAGAGATGGAATAAATCCAGAAATAAACAGAAATCCATTATATCCAACAATATTAAGTATATTCTACTTTTTTATTAAGGATTTTTACTTAATTGCAAAACTAATAAATATATTATTAGGATCTTTAATTCCATTAATATTGTATAAAATATCATTGATATATTTTAATAAAAGAACATCTAAAATAGTGGCATTTTTATCGTTAATCTATCCTCCATTTACAATATATTCAATATATGTTTTGACTGAAATATTTTATACTTTCTTACTGTTAATAAGCTATTATTTTTTGTTGAAATATATAAGTAATAAAAGAATAAATTATGGAGTTCTTGCTTTTGTATTACTTGGATTTTCAACTTTAACAAGAGGTGAAACTTTCTTCTTAACAATAATATTAATTGTATTTCTATTTTTTTATGATAAGAAATCAAATTCAAGACATTTGTTTATTTTTGCAATAATTTTTCTAATTATTCTATTACCTTTGTCAATACGTAATTACCTTGTTGCAGATTATTTTTCTCCGTTAGAAATTAGTGGCGGTCCAGTAAATCTATGGTTTGCACTTTATAAAAATATATGTGATAAGAATAAGCTTATTGAGTACAAAGATAAGTATATTACAAAACTAACTTATAAAGAACAGAATGCGTTTTATAAAAATCAAATAATTGATTTATTAAGAAAGAAGCCTATGATTTATGTACATACTTTAATTAATAATTTTAAAGAACTCTTTATTGGGAGCCATACGGTTGCAATACCTAAATTAAATAAATTAACATTCAAAGAGTCACTAAATAAGAAGAATTATGTTTTTGCATTTATTAAGATTGTATTATTTTCATTTAATATATTTATAACAATCATTGGTTTTTTAGGTATGTATTTATATAGAAAAAATAAATTTATTCTAATATTACTGCTACCTTTTATATTTAAAGTATTATTACATGCACTAACTCAAGGTAATGCACGTTATTTAATTCCAGTATATCCATTTTTATTAATTTTTAGTGCTTTATCAATAAATAAATATATTAATAATGGTAAATAAAAATAATATTATATTATTAATTGTTATACTTTCAATATTTAGCACTATATTAAATGATAAATTTTTATGGTATTATCAAGGTGATGAATATTTATTTGTTACATTTGTAAAACACTCTTTAGATTCAGATTTTCTGAAGAATGATTGGCATATTAATACAGAATTTAATCATCTTAATATACGCTTATTTTACACATTATTGATATCTCCGTTTTATTATTATCTTGGAGAAGAAATCAGCAGTCCATTAATATATTTTTTTACTACATTAATATTGTTTCTAGGTATATTTAAAATTTCAATGAAACTCTTTGATAATGTTAATGGAGCAATACTATCTATACTTATTGTTTTAATAAGTGAGAGATTGCAAACATTTGTCTATGGAATCATGTCAAATTCAGCAGTTCCGTTTTTTCTCTCAATTTCTTTAGCAGTATACTCTATTAGTTTATTTATTGATAAGAAGTTTAAATCAAGTTTTTTTCTTTTGGGATTATCAGCCTTGATTCATTTAATTACTGGCATACATATATTTGTTATGCTCATAATATATTTATTTCTTAATAATCTTAAAGAGAATAATTTTAGAAACACGATTATCACTATATTGAAGTATACATTAATATTTATTTTGATTGGCGGCATTAATATTTTTGGTTCTTTATATGAAAGTATTTTATTATATAGTAATATGTCTGCAGAAGACTATGTAGATTTTGCACGTATATTTTATCCTAATAGTGGATATCCGCTATTTTGGGGGCTATATGTTTATTTACCTTTTATAGCGCTTGTATTGTTGTTTCTAATATCTTTTAAAAGATGTAATAATTGGAATTTTGTTAAATATTTATTGATTATGACAACATTTTTAATTCTATTAAATGTATTCTTTATTGTTGTCATACCATCTAAATTCATGATAAAATTACATTTTTTGAGATTATCCTCAATATTATATTTATTATTAATTATGTTTATTGGTAATTACATTTATAATATCTTTTATAAACCTAGACTTATTCTGGATAAAGTAATAATTCTTGTTTTATTATTATTAATATTTTTAACATCTGTAAGATTCTTCTTTATTTACATTCTGTATTTTTTGATTGTAATTTTATATATACGATACTTTTTAATTAAAAGAAAAATTTTAGTAGATTTTAATAAGAATATGTGCAAAAAATATTATTTTGCTTTTATTTTCAGCTTTATTATTATAATTTTTATATTATACTTTTTTAAATATATATATTTACATAATATTTTATTCTATTTCTCCATACTTGCCATATTCTTAATAATTCTTAATTTCAATGGAAAGACTTTTAATATATTATTTCTATCTTTATTCATGATGACTTTTCTTTTTGCTCAGAAAATATATAGTGATAATTATTATGAAATCATAAAAACAAAATATGATGCTTTTAATTATATAAAAGAAAATACACCGAAAGATTCTATATTTTTGATACCTCCAAATTATTATGATTTTCGGCTAATTGCACAAAGAGCCGTTGTTGTTGATATATTTGGTTTAATGTATTATGATTTATATGCGCAAGAATATTATGAACGAATGATGATTGCAACAAATAATAGACTTTCAGGAAATTATGAGTTTGATAGTTATAAAGAAACAGAAGAAGGATATTATTCTTTAAAAGAATTACAAATAATTAATATATCAAGAAGATATAATGTATCTTTTGTTTTATCAAAAAATAAAAATTTGACATTTCCAATTATTTATGATAATGAAGATTTTATTATTTATGATGTAAGAAATATTGTATAATATATAATGATGTGTTTTATATATCAGAATATCTAAAGCTTAATAAATAAAACATAATAGGTGGAATTTTATGAAAACAAAAATACAAATATTTTTATTTATTATTATATTATCATTATCAAATACGATACTATATTATAATTATCCTATTTTTGGTATTGGAGATGATATAGTCTTTGAGTTCTTTGTAAAACAAATGGAAAATCCGAGTTTAGTTTCCTATGATTGGACTTATCCGCAGGAATTTTATAATATAACAAATTATCGTACATTTATAAATCAAATTTATTATTTTTTTATTCATTATTTCAAAGATCTAGGTTTGTATATTTTCTTTTTTATAAATATAACTCTAATTTATACGGCGTTATATATTTTAAGCTATCAAGTTTGGATGAATAGAAAGACTGCTCTTTTAACAATAGTTTTATTACATTTCTCGACATATTTTCATTTACAATCTCTTTGGATTTATGGTATGACTGAAGCAGGTCCTGCAAGTGTTGTAAAGGTATTTCTTATATTATCTATTTTATTCATATTAAAAAAGAATTATGTTTTATCTATTATTATAACATCTATAGCTGCTTTATTTCATTTTTCATACGGCATTAATTTTCTTCTATTAATAATATCATTTTTAGTTTTTTTATTTTTTATGAAGAAGATTAATTATGATGAGTCTAAGAAAATAATAATAACAATAATAATATGTGTATTAATTATTATTCTGACTTTCTTTCCATTATGGGGAGTAACTAATAAAAGCAACATTACACCAAAAAACTACGTTAATATTCTGGGTAAGTTTTGGGGATATGGTATTGACATTGATAATTCATGGGATTTTAGTATATGGGCTACCATAATAACTATCATATTTATTATTATATTCTTCTATAAAAAGACAGGGAACTATTATACTGATAGTTTTTTTGTATTTTCTACAATAATGATATTGATAATGTTTGTATCATATTATATACTCACAGAATTATATTATATTTCGTTAACATTAATTCATCTACATTGGTATAGAATGTTAATTTTTCTAAGTCTATATTCTTGTATTTATTTAGCTAATGGAGTTCGTATTATGATAGAACGGAATAAGAATTATTTATTTATTATTACATTTTATCTCTTTATTTTATTTATGAGTGGAATTAGAAAGCAGATCTTCCTGCCTTTATCAATAATATCATCTTTAATATTGATAATATTATTCAAATTAAAGATTAAGAATAATCTTAAAAAATATTACAGTCTAATATTAATAAATAAAATTTTTCTCATGATAATTCATTACATTTCAGTATTATTATTTATATATATTATATTAAGAAATATATTCAATGATAAATTTAAGAATAGAACATTTATACTATTATTTATCTTATTAATTATACAAATAATCTACTTTAATAATATTTATTCAACTATACAGACAGAAAAATCAGGTAAACTAGAACTATATAATTATATTGCAAATAATGTTTCTAATAATGGAGAGTTCTTAGTACCATTCTCTATGATTGATTTTAATTCAGGTGCTGGGAGAATATCATTTATAGATGCAGAATTCATTACTTATGTTCCACATCTATTGGAGGAGTATGATCGCCGTTATAATTCTATATTTTATGGTGCACCTTTAAACGAGACAGAAAGTATATATAATTCATTAACTGAATCAGATATAGACAATTTAAAATCAAAATATAGAATACTATATGCAATATTTAAGAAACCAAAAGAACTAAATTATAGTATTGTTTTTGAGAATGATGAATATATTTTATATGATGTTTATAAAAAAATAAATAAAATACAAATATTTAAATAAGTTTCATTTTATGAGTAGAATATGAAATTTGCAATACGTGATGATGATACTAATTTTTTTACAAAGCCAAAAGAATTAGAACATATATTTAATAGAATATGGAATAGATGTCCGATCAGCTTGGCAGTAGTACCATTTCATTCATGTACTAAAACTAATCAAATACCTAAAAAATATTGGTCTGGCAATAAATTATTTCCCATTGATAAGAATAATCAGTTAATAAAATTTTTAAAGCAAAAGATAAAAGAGGAAAAAATCGATATTCTTCTTCATGGATATAATCATAAAATAGAAACAAATGGATTTGAGTTTGAATTAATTAAAGAACCATATAATAAGATTATGGAAGGTAAGAATTATCTTGAGGAATTATTTGATGTTAAAATATCCGTATTTGTACCACCAAATAATTCTATTTCTAGTAAATCCGTGAAAGCATTAAGAAAAGCAAAATTAAATATATCAGGAATACCATCAGTTCAATTTCCAAAAATTGCATGGTGGCAAGAAGCTCTTTTTGAATATTTATTTAATCATGTATCTCCATATCCATTATATTGTTTCAAAAATAAAGAATTATATTATCATTATCTTACTCCTACAAATATTAATAAAGTTTTATCTGAATTCTATTTTTCTAGAAAATTTAACGGTAATTTTTGTATAGCCACTCATTATTGGGAGTTAAAAAAAGATTATAAATTAACATTCGACAGATTTATAAATGAAGTATTTAATAATAAAGATATTAAATTTTGTAAATTAAGTGATTTGTTTTAATATTAAAAATGATAAAAGAAGAAATATTGGTTAAAAATTTTAGAACAAATAAATACTATTTTGAATTAATGTCTAAACATAATAAATTACACCAAGGATTGGCTCTTGAGAAAGAAGTATATAAAATAATAAATAATAAAGCACAAGGAAATATTCTGGATCTTGGTTGCGGAGAAGGAACAATTTTATCACATTTCTCAAAAAGAAAAAAAGAAAGATTCTTTGGAATAGATATTTCTGACATAGGAATTCATATGACAAAAAAGAAGAAAAACAACAATGTATTCTTATGTCAAGGAGATATTACTAAACTACCTTACAAAGAAGAAAAATTTGATTTTATATACTCACAATCAGTTATAGAGCATGTATTTAATTACAAAAGCACAATAAAAGAGGCAAATAGAGTATTAAAGAAGAATGGCCTTTTCTTAATTACAGTCTCAAATTTCGGAATCAAACATGGAAATAAAATAAATATATTGTTAAAATACTTATTAAGAATAAATAGAATAAAATTTAATACTCCTTCGTTTAAATTAAGAAAAGATAATTTTGTTGATCATATGAATAATTTTGATGCAATTGAAATTCCATCAGACGTATTATTAAGAGATTTAAAGAGAAATAGATTTAAGATTATATATTTTACTACAAGAAGAAATGCATTTTTTGAAAGTGGGGAGATTGAAAGATTGAATATTTATAAAAGAACTATTATTAGTATATTGCTTAAAATTCCCATTTTTCCATTTACTCATCTAGGACCAACAACAATTGTTTTAGGTAGAAAAAAATGAAATCTTCTCAGTTGATAACTAATAAGCGAATTATTTTACAATTAATTAATCATATACCAATAATATTATTTTTTATTATTTCTTTATTGTTATTAATAAATCATGAACCTGCATTTAGTATTGCTCAACCTTGGATGATAGCTCGAGATTCTCCGGATTTTATCTCTATGTTAAAACTTTCAGGCTATGAAGGAACACCTATGCTATGGCATGTATTTGTGTTTGGATTAGTAAAACTAGGATTACCGTATATATCTATTCAAATTTTTAGTTTTTTAATTGTTTTCTTATCTGTATTATTGTTTTATTACTTTTCTCCTTTTAAAAAAATAAATAAAATACTATTTATATTTGGATATTTTATAATTTACGAGTATAATACACTTACAAGAAGTTACGGACTTTCAGTATTAATATTATTTTTAATTGCACTAAATTATAAGAATCGTTTGAATAAAAAGTACATTCATATTATTTTATTGACATTATTAGGAAATACAAATCTTCATTCGTTAGCAATTATGATTAGTTTACTAATTGTATATTTCTATGAGTGTTTAAATTTAAAAAAAGAAATATTAAGCAATTCAATTTTATTTATAATTTCTGTATTTATTATAATAATACCATTATATCAAGTATTACCTTTTAATGATTCGTCGTTTACTATAAAAAAGACAGATATAGATATAACAATAGAACATTTAGCAATAGTGCCACATTCATTTATTTATGCTTTTATTCCAATTCCAGAATTAACAGTACAATTTTGGAACACTAAATTAATTGATAATCACTTAAAATATCTTTCCATAATAGGCACAATAATGTTCTTTCTTATTATTTTACAACTTAAGAAAGTTCCCAGTATTATATATATTATATTTTCGATTGAGATATATAGTATGTATATATTAAAGCCTTTTGCCGGATGGTATATGAGACATTACGGATTCGCGTTTATTCTATGGATTTTTTGTTTATGGATCTCTAGTTTTTATAGAAATGAAAGTTTATTTTTTAAATACAACAAATTATCTATTATAATACGACGGAATTTCAAATATTTATTTGTATTAATATTAATATTTCAACTAACTGCAGGATTGGTTGCCATAATTTATGAGATTAAATATAATTTTTCAAACGCAAAAGACGCAGCTATCTTTTTAGAAAAATATCTTAAAATAACAGAAAACAATAGTATAATCGCAGCATATAGAAGTATTAATACTGTTTCTATAATACCTAATCTTGCTATTCAAAGACCATTTTACTGTCTAGAATATGATAAATATTGTACATATATGATAATAAATAATATAATAAGTGACAATATATCAATTGAAAAATTACAAAAATTTGAATTAAAAGAACCAACAAAAAGGCATTATTTTATAACAACAAAACCCCTTGACTATTCTAATATTATTGAAGATTTCAACTTAACTGAAAAATATGTACTTATAAAATCATTTAATAATGATCTAATATTTCCTGACGAAGATTATCTTATATATGAAAAGATATAATCACTTAATTATTATATTAATTTATTAATGAAACGTACTTCTTAACGACTTCATTTATATCAAATTGTTTTGAATATGCTTTACTGTTTATCTTGAATTTATTTTGAAGTTTTTTGTCATTAAGTAATTTTTTAATTACAAGATATAATTCTGCAGGATCTTCTGGTTTGACTAGTATTCCATTTTTATTATTTTGTATAATTTCATTAGGACCGAAATTACAATCAGTTGAAATTATTGGTGTTCCGACACACATTGCTTCTTCCAGAACACAAGGAAATCCCTCCCATCTTGAGCTCATAACTAATATATCTGCATTTTTCATATATTTAAATGGATTTTTTTCAAATCCAATCATATCAACATCATTAGAAAGTTTATTTAAGTCTATTAAATTTTTCAGTTTATCATAATCAGGACCTTTACCAAGAATAATTAATTTTACTTCTTGTTCTTGTCTAACTTTTTTAAATGATTCAATCAAAATATCAAAACCTTTTTGATAACATAATCTGCCAATAGCAAGTAATATTGGACACCTCTTATTCTTAAACCAAGGATGATTAATCATTTCTTTACTTTTTTTAGTTATATCATCAATCTCTAAAGGATTATATATTGTTATTAATTTATTTGATGGTAATCTTAGAACCTCACCGTAATTATTTGTAACTCCCTTTGATACACCAACTAGATAATCTACCTTATTATAAATAAAATTTCTAAGTAAATATAACAAAATAGGTTTTTTGGTTTCAGGCAAACAATCCGTTACTGGACCGTGTTCTGTGACGATAACTTTACATAACTTTCCAAATGATTTTGCTGCCAAAAGTGCAGATATATTAGATCTTGCTAGAAAACTTATTATAATGGCTGGTTTTTCTTGTTTAATTAATCTTTTGAGTTCCAATGTTCTTGAAAAGAAATAAATCCAATTATTTAATCTATTTTTACTGGCACTCTTACATAGATTATGAATTCTAATATTATTATTTAGATAATAATCAGAACATGGCTCGTATAATACTGCTAAGCTAACATTATATTTAACAGATAATCGATTCATAAGCAAAGCAGCAACTCTTTCAGCCCCCCCACCAAGCATATGATTACAAACAAATAGTATTTTTTTCATCTTCAAAGTTCAAAAGATTTTTAAACAAATATATTAAAACGTGATTATGAATCACTTCTTATTAAATAAGCACCATAAAATAAATCAGATTTATATACTTTTTGATAAGAATATAAAATATCTATTAATTTTTAATATTTATCTTTTTATTATGCTTAAATTATTGGAGTTTGATTTTAGAAGTATTGAATATTTTTATATAATAAATTTATCTTTATTATTCTTAGTTCTAATTAATATTATAATAAGAAATTATTTTAATATATATAAAGAACGATTGTTCTTTCTAATATTTGTAATGTTAATAATTAAAATAAGTATTATTATTATTTTTAATAATATTCTTTTTTTTCCCGATGAAATGAGTTATCATGCTGATTCTATTAAATTATTAAGTAATTGGACTGGTAATGATATCAAAGAATATAAGGTAAGAATAGAAATAAAAGATGTCAATATTGAAAGATATTTTGGTACTCTAGTTAATACTGGTCAAGGTTTTTATGTTAAATTAATTGCCTTAATATATTTATTATTCACACCAGATATTATAATGATGAGGTTATTAAGTATATTCTTGGGATTAATATCTGGTTTAATAATATATAAAATAACAAGCATTCTTTTTAATGAGAAGATTTCATTAATAGCAGTTATTATATATTTATTTTATCCGAGCATGAATTTTATGAGTATCTCAATATTGAGAGATAATCTAATTATTTTTATTATATTAATTAGTATTTTATTACTTTTAATAAATGAAATAAAATTTAGATTCATTATTTTGCTAATGTTACTATTATCTTCATATATATTAATAATAGTCAGAGACTATATAGGTCTCATCTTTTTATCATCTGTTTTTATATTTTACATATATAACTATTTTATTTATTATAGGAAGGTTTATGATAATTATTTTATGATTATTAAGCTCCTAGCTATATTCTTAATAGGGTTATTATTGTTTATTATATTATATAAATCTTTTTTTACATATTATATTAATTTAAATAAATATAAAGAAGCATGGAGTAACGGATCTCTAAAAATAGTTTATGATTCTAATAATGGAATAATAAATGATCTGCCAAGAGGAATATTATTTTTTATAATCTCACCATTACCAAATCAAATAACTTCATTTAAATTATTTTTATTTTATATTGGTGAGATCATGCCGTTGTATATTATATTAGTTTTATTCCTTTTAGGTTTAAGAAATTATAAAAAAGAATCAAATATTATATTAATATTTATAATATTAACCTCACTATTATACTCAATTATAGAAGGAAATGTCGGTACACTAGCACGTCATCGACTTCAAGTTGTTGTTTTAATGATTCCTTTTGCAGCAAATGGTTTAAATATATTAATCAATAAACTTAGAAGAAATGAAAAAGAAAATTAAAGTTCTACATTTTATTACTCGTTTTATTAGAGGAGGTGCTGATGAAAATACAATGTATACTGTTCTGGGTTTAGATAAAAATATTTATGATGTCACTCTTACTTTTGGTGAGAATTATAACAAAGAAATGGTTAATATAGTTAAGGCTTCAAAAGTTAAAATAAAAATATTTACAATAAAACATTTTAATATTTTTAGTTCTATATATTCTTTATTATTAGTTTATAATTTTATTAGAAAACAAAGATTTGACATTGTACATACTCATAGTACTGAAGCGGGAATTATTGGGCGGATTGCTGCCAGAATTGCTAGAACACCAATAATTATTCACACAATACATGGAGTTGCATTTACTCCTTATAGATCAAAGTTATTAAATTATTTTATATTGTCTTGTGAAAGATTTGTTGACAAATATACAAATCATTTTATTTCTAACTCTTATTTGATAACAAAAGAATATCTATCAAACGGTATTGGAAAAAAAGAGAAATTCACAACAATATATAGTGGAATAGATGTAGAAAGATTTAATATTAAAAAAAGCAAGAATAAAATTCCCGTAATAACTATTATTGCTCGTCTGGCTAAGGGCAAAGGTCATGAATATTTCATAAATGCTGCAACAACAATTCTCAAAACGAGAAAAGCTGAATTTTGGATTGTTGGAAATGGTGAATTAAAGGAAGAGATAGAAAATATGATAACAAACCTAAAATTAGAAAGTTATGTTAAAATAATTGGTGAAAGAGATGATATTCCTCAAATACTTTCTCAAACAGATATTTTTGTTTTGCCAACATTATGGGAAGGCACTCCCAGAACTATTTTTGAAGCAATGGCGGCAGGAGTTCCAGTTATTACAACTCCTGTTGGAGGAATTCCTGAAATAATAAAAGATAACCAAAATGGTTTTTTAGTTGAACCAAAGAATTCAGAAAAATTAGCAGAGAAAATTTTATTTGTTTTATATAATAAAGATAAAATAAGATTAATTATTGATGATGCGAAAAAAGAGTCTAAAAAATATTCATATAAAAAAATGGTCAATAATATTGATCAATTATATCAAGTTTTATTAAAAAATAAATCAAAGAATAAATAGATTAATGTTGCAATAGAAAATAATACAAACATAATTACAAAGATTATATTGATATATTTGTTAATAAATATATTATTGCTTTCTTTAAGTTCAGTCAAGTATTTTATGATTGCCCTAAGAACTGGAATTCTATAATATTCGATAAATTTAGCATTTTTATTTAATATCTTTTGTGAAACTTCTGTATAATTGCCAAAAATAAAGAATATTCTCTTATTTCTAATATTATTGAATGAATTTAATTTAACTTCATAAAAAGGTTCAATAAATGGAGGATATTGTTTATTTATTTTTGGAGTTACATTAAACAATTCCTTAATTATATATTCGTTATTAATAACTTCACCAAAAATAATCGTAACATTATTATAATCGCCTTTTGGGAATATTATGATTTTTGAGAGATATTTATCTTTGCTAGTAAAATCTATGCCTCCTAATTTATTGACTTTAATATTATCTAAACAATTATTGTTATTATAATTAATATAAGAATAATCGAACTTTAAAGATAAAATAATAACTATAATTATGAATATTAAATAATATATCAGATAATTTTTATTAATTTTTCCCCTTTTCATTCTAAAATACACCTAATGCATAGACTGGAAGATTATAGTATATCATTATTATTAAGTCTGTAATTATTAAAAAGGCTGCAAATATGAAAGAAACTAAATTATTTATCCAATCTAGATTTTTCTTTTGAGTTAGATTGGTAAGTCCGATACTTATAATTATTGCTTCTATTATTATTAAATGATTAAAAAGTCCAGATCTTACTAGTCTTATTCCAGAATCACTGTGGTATGTATAAGTGTAATCCGCATACATTATTCCAAGAAAGTTAATTAAAACAAGAGTTATTAATAAAGAATATAAATATTTTTTACTATTAATCTTTTGAGTTAGAACATACAATAAGAATAGAATAAATGATATTATATATATGATGACGAATGTAAAATAAAAGATCTTATTAATATATATTTGTTGAATGCCAAAATTTCCAAAATGATGAACAATATTATTCTTCATTATGAAAAAGTCAGTATATAAAAATTTTACAAATCCAGTAATGTTGCTTTTAACAATGTTTTTTTCTAGATTAAATGCATTATTGCTTTTATTATAATTAATAATAAACGACCAACTTGATATTAATAGAGCAATAATTAATATGAAAATAATATTAGTTGATTCCTTATAAATTTCTTTATTTACTCTGACTCTTATTAAAAAATATATTATTATGAAAGGTACAAATCCCATAAATTGTTGTTTTGATAATAGGCCAATACCTAGAAGAAATCCTAGAATTAATTTGTTTTTAATATTTAATGATTTGTAATCAAAATATTTAATCAGAAAATATATAATAATGACGCTGCAAAATATTAGCAGTACATCTGGACTTGTTTTAGCAATATTAGTTGCTAGTGTGGGATGAAAAACAGCTAATATATATGCAATAAATCTTGTATTCTTTTTATTTGTTAATAAATCAATTGATTTAAATATATAAAGCATTGATATTGTGCCTAATACAACAGATAGAATTCTTAATGATTCAATACCGTAATTAAATTTATTAAATACTTTAAATACTAAAGCGCTTAATAAATAATATCCTTTAGGGTCTTTTGCATAGTAATGATTTGATGTTTCTTTAAATGAAAATGAATTACTTAATGCTTGTATATATGATGTATATGCTCCCTGGTCTAATCCTATAATTGTATTAGCATAAATAGTTAATTTTATTGTAAAAATAATTAGTAGAAAAATCTTTATTTTATTATTTGATAAAAACATTTAACCACCAAAATACTAAAATATATAAATTCATTTAAAAATCTTATGTAAAATGAAGATTTCAGTTGTAATTCCAGTATATAATTCAGAGAGAACATTAAGATCATGCCTAGAATCAATAAAAAGATCAAATGTTAAACCATTTGAACTAATTATTATTGATGACGGCTCAACAGATAATTCAATTGAAATAGCTAAAGAATTTAATTTTAGAATAATAAAACTCAAAAAGAATTCAGGGCCTGCAGTGGCAAGAAATACTGGAGTAAG
>Ga0209541_10011161_pt1 | contig 14112 bp, 9 predicted proteins | sample RifCSPlowO2_01_FD_184027 | JGI IMG/M metagenome (GOLD analysis project Ga0209541, IMG submission 184027) | Groundwater microbial communities from Rifle, Colorado - Rifle CSP2_plank lowO2_0.1 (SPAdes) (version 2) | ecosystem: Environmental > Aquatic > Deep subsurface > Groundwater | place: Rifle... | reverse complement strand
AATCAACTATTCCGCATCGGTTTATACTATTGTAAGCGATCTCATTATTTTGAGCAAAATAGCGGAGCCTGACACATTCTCCTCCGGCGTTTTTTATATTCATCGAGAGAATTTTTAATCCTGTTACGCCTTTTCGCGCTGATTTACCTAAAACATATATCAATTTATCCCTATAACCTTCTACTCTCCCGGAATCTCCATGCAACCCGTCAACTGTAAATTTACTTAAAATTATATGGTCATGATTTATCTCAATAACACGGGCTTTGCCGCCGCCTTTGACCACAACGTCCTTGCTGCCTGTAATGGTTATCGGTTTTTCTGCAGTCCCGCTTCTTTTTGATACGAAATCCTGATTATAAACTCCGGGTAACAGTTTAATTGTTTCTCCGGGTTGAGCATTATCTATAGCTTTTTGAATACTTTCTACGGGGCTGACTTCAATTACTTTGCCGCTGGATTTTAAATTAATTGGTGTTGGAGATATAACTTCTGTAGGGACAATTTCAACATTCCCTAATCCCGAATCATACTTTTTATCGTCCATACTAATGGGGGATCTGAATTCATCGGTTTCGGTTTTTTTCTGGAAAATAACCCAAAACAGCAAAAAAAGAATCAAAAAAACTGAAATATGGTATACAAAATTGAATAATTTTTCTCTGGGAATCATATTTTATGATAACTGAATTCAAAGACTGCATCAAGAAGAAGGTCTTTTTACTCCAATGCATAAGCCGCTAAATCTTTCTTTGCATTTTTTTCAAGCACGTTATTAGCCGAAAAAAAATTGGGGAAACCGTTGAAAACTTTTGCATATACTCCGATTGAATCACTATAGGTAATTTTATTTGAATCCAGGACATTCTTATTTGCTTTTCCCAATATATAGATTCCAACTTGATTTTGATCAATTTGATTGTCCGAAGCTTCATTGCCGTTGGTTTTAATATACAAGCCTACATTATTAAATGCCATAATGTTACCGCGTATTACATTTTCATTGGCTTCACCATAAAGATATACCCCGTATTGTCTATTTTCATTAATTTCATTTTTCTCGATTAAGTTGTTGACGGATTTTTTATCGGCAAGAAAACCGCGTTTGTTATAGAAAATTCTGTTTTTGCGGATTATATTCTTACTCGAATTATCCAAACTTATTCCCTCATTGTTTCCATAAAGCATATTATCTTCGATTATATTGTCATTGGACAATTCGTGTAACATTATTCCGGCCAATTTATTATTGTAGGAAATATTATTTCTGATTGTATTATTAATACAGCGTTTGGAGAAGATTAATCCGTGGGTTCCATTATTATAAAACTTGTTGTTTTCTACCAGGAAACCGTTTGAATCGTCATGCGGATCCAATCCATATCGGACATTGTTATAAAATTCATTGCCGCGCCAGGTCATACCGGTTGCGCCAAAGGTAAAAGCTCCAAAATAATTATTGTGGAATTTACTGTTCTTAACTTCACCGGTAAGTATAGAATTTGTTAATTTTCCCGAACTCATTCTCCAGGATATTCCATAGGAAGAATAAGGATAATCTTTTGGTCGGGGAAAGCCAAGATAAGCAATCTCCGAACTATTTACATCCATTCTGGCTGAATCTTTAACCAGAATATAACTTCTACCGTCTTTATAATCTTTGTCATAATCCTGTTTTTTTTCATCCCAGGAAGTAATTTTGACTCCGTCAATTAATACATCGGCATTTGAGCCTCTTAAAGTCACAAATTTATCCTTAGAGCTGGCCATTCTCAACCAGATAAGCTCTTCTTTATTTAACTTTAGTGTTGTGCCTGACCGTAAAAGTATATTTGCCCTTAACTGCCAGACTTTAGGCGATACTTCTTCCAGATATTCTTTTCCGACAGAACCGGTAATATCATTTAGGCCAACCTGATATCCTCTACCCGCAATAATAATTGTATCTGTAGACAGATCATATCCGATTTGCAGAAAATCATCATAGATTCTCTGATAGTTGAATCTGTAGGCTGACGCAATACTCAACCCAGGCGGCGGAATAGTAAAGATTGTCCCGGATTTTATTCTATTCCAATTTGTTATTTTCTGAACATTGGCAAATAAAAGATTTTCAAAACTGACTCCGTATTGCCAAGCGACTCCGGCCAATGAGTCTGTTGACTGGAATTCATGCTTTTGGGCAAGTTGACTTTTTGGATCAAAAGATGAAACACCTAAGACATTATTATTTTTTTTAATGGCAGCTAAGTCTTTAGGCTTTTGCAATATGCTGGCAACTAGAAGTCTCTGCTGCTCCTGCGGAACCAGGTAATTAAAATGTTTATTCAGCACGACGCTTGAAGTAACCAATCCAAATACAATAAATGTAAGAAAATGACCTCTAGCCAATTCTAGAAATCTAAACCGATTTAGTCTTTCTTTATCCCATCTGGTTATCCACCCCTGCATATTCATGCTGAAAAGAGAATATAATCTGATATAGGCTGAGATAAAGCTGAATAAAATAAAGATCGGCAGCACCCAAACATCCGTAGGATGCTTACGGAGATGCGGCAACATCTTAATAAATCTGCTGAAATGCCACCAGACTAAAATTACGATGACCGGAATCCATAATCCCAAAACTAAAGATACTAAAAAATAGATTGGGCTGACTAATAAAGTAAAAGGCTGGATTGCCCTGTCAATTAAATAGAGCGAAAAAATGAGGTGTTTGAATACCCAACCGTCAGATATTGCCCTTAAATCATTTCTCCAACTGTTACGGGTCCAGCGAACCTGCTGATTAAGAAAAGTTCGCATATCCTGGACACCTGTCGTGAAGACCTCGGATGTACTCTGATATGTAGTCTTCCAACCCGCAGCTTCAACTAAATATGTCAAACGTTTGTCTTCACCGCTTATCACTTTTTGACCCATGAACATTTCATTGGTCATTTTATCCAATATCGGCATCAGGGCTTTCTTCCGGTATAAAGCTGTTCTTCCTGAAAGGCAAACCAGAACATTTCCTATCGCTGCCAGAAATGGAATATCGTCCCAATATCTTTGCTCAAGTCTGATACTAAAAAGTTTTTGAGCGATTGTTTTGGTTTCCAGAACAGACTGTCTGGTTGCAACTCCACCTATTTTTGGATCCGAAAAAGGAGCGAGCGCGTTTTTTAACGTAACCTTATCCCAGATAGTATCACTATCTATCAAGGCGACTATTTCACCTTTGGCAGTCTTTATTCCATCTGCAAGCGCCTCTCTCTTCCCGGGAATTTTAGTGACTATGAGATGGGCAGATTTATTTTTATTAGCAAACTCTTTGAATATTTTGATGGATCTTTCATCCGTATAGTCAATAACTGCGATTATCTCATCCGGATTATTTTTAGCCCAGGATTCAATGGCGGTTGTGAATGTTTTTGGGTCTTCATTATATACGGGAGTTATAACAGATACGGATGCTTTGTAACCAGCCTTTTTAGGTCTGTAAAATAACCCTGTTACTTTTTTAGTCAACCAGACATCCCATCGCCAAAGACCAATAAGTCCGACAGGAATTAGAAATGGATACAAATCCAAGTAGCGGGCAAGATAAAACTGAATATCGTTTTGCATTAGTTAATGATTGCTATAAATCAGATCCAATTACTGTTTTTTTTGCAGCACCATTCATACTCGATAATGTGTCATTCACTTCTATTATTGTTTTTAGCAGATGGGCATCAGCACCATTACTGTGAACCCATTTCAAAAAAGCCTGTGTATCTTTTGGTAGACAACTGCCTGAGAACGGCCCTAAATCTTTTATGCCGTACTTTTCATTCCACATTCCTTCGGAAGATAGTGCAGTAATTTCAAATATTTTTTTAGTATTCAAATCGGATTTTTTTCCGATCTCTCTCATTTCGTTAAAAAAAGTTATCTTGGTTGAATTAAAAAGATTGTGCACATATTTTTGAAACTCTGCTTCCTTAAGAGAGCAACGGAATATAGGGCATTTAAATTTCTTATAAACACTTTCCAATATATCACCGGACTTTTTATCATACTGTCCTATCAATATCACCCAGGGTTTTAATGAATCTTCATAAGCGCTGACTTCCCTAAGATATTCCGGATTCATACATAGTCCAAAATCTCTACCCAATTTCAAACCGGAATTTTCTTCAATTAAATTGGCTACCAGACTCTCACTTGTTCCCGGAGGAACGGTACTCTTCACAACTACTAAATGATAGTTCTGCTTTTTCCGTAGTTTCAATCTTTTTCCAAGGTTAATTGAAGCGGATGTGATAGCGCTGAAGTTTATTTCTCCGTTAATTGTCGGAGTGGGAACTATTAACATACTTATATCAAAATCATAGTTTCCGTCAAAAAGTTCATTTCTTGTATATGCAATATATCCTTCTTCTCTCAGTTTTTTAGTTTTTTCCGGATTTCCGCCTAAAAATACGGTTTCAATTCCCAGTTTAACGAAGACTTTGCCTGTTGCCTGGCCAACTACGCCGGGTCCTATGATGCAGATTTTATTTTTCATTTTGATTATGTCCGTGAATTATAAAAAACAAATTTTTAAAATGCAATAGATATAGTGAATTATTATATGTTGAAATTAAATATTTAATGTGTGTACAATGAAAATATATATAAGTTCAGGAATAAAATAAATTGAAGAGACTAATTATATTTGTAATATCTTTAATCTGGCTTTTTATATCTGTATTATTTTTACCTCATTCCGTTACTGCAACCCAATGTAAGGCGACAAAACCTGACCACGCTCCGGATCTTTTTCAGATAAACACCACAAAAGATTCTGCCGTATTATTTTTTACACCTGTCAATAATGCTGTTTCACAATATACTATAGTATATGGTTATAGTAGGGGTGATGAAAGATTTGGGACATCATTTCCCTTTGGCAGATATGATGGTGTAATCAGTTATACAATTAATCACCTGGCTCCAAATACCAAATATTACTTTAGGGTAAGAGCCGATCACGGCTGCAGACAAGGTTACTGGTCCGACACCATGTCAGCCCAAACTAACTGGGAATCTAAGATCTACACTAGAGTTAAATAATCAAATACTACAAATCCGACAAATAAACAAATAAATGTCTGAATTTATTAATACATTTAATCATTTAATAATTTATTTGTAGTATTCTAAATTTGATTATTTGTTTATTTTAAGATTATGTTATACTTTTTTGATGCTAAATAAAAATTACTCGGCTTTCTATATTTTTCAAGTTGGACTAAAAAAGACTTTTTCTAAAGTACACTACTGGGTTACGACTACTGCAATAGCTATCAATATTTTATTTTTTTATTACTTTCTCCTCGTTCAGAATACTACCTGGGATGCTTTTATGCAGTCTAATACCCGATTCTATATTTTTATGCAAATTAGTCTCTCTATACTCAATGCAATTTTTATCGGAACAGCCATTTCCATGTTTTTTAATGTTCTTGAGGTAAAAAAAGCCACTTCAAAAGTCTCTCTACTCCAGACATTAGGCTCTTTAGTCTTTTCCGCGGCCGCTACAGGCTGCTCTGTCTGCAGCGCTTTTCTCTTGCCAATGTTGGGAATTGCAGCATCTCTGACAGCTCTTCCCTTTGGTGGACTTGAAATAAAATTTTTCTCTTTACTTTTATTAATCTATGCCGTCTACGAATCCTCTAAAATAACAAGCGGCCTCTGTCCGCTTCCTAAAACAACGGTTATTTCAAATAAAAATGGTAAACTTGAATTAAATTTTTCTAAAGAAACCATGCCTCAATTTATGCCTTTACTGGTCCTGGTTTTATTTGTTGCTTTTGTATATATGCTACCCAAACTTCCAAAAACATTTAGACTACAAACCCAGAAAAATCTGATTTCAGCCAATCAAACTGGCGGAAAAACAGCTCCGGAAACAGCGGCCGTTATGAAAGAAATTAATCCCCCTGAAGGCTACGAACTTAACGCATCTTTTGGAGATATAGGCCCTCAAATGCTTGAACTGGGAGTAATTGATGAGAAAAAATTTAAGGATACCTACGATCAAGCCCAGCAACCATTAAACGCTGAACAGCTGGAAATTTTAACCAAAGGATCTGATAAAAAAATAAAAATAACACCGGAAAATTCTTATTTCCTTCTGAATTTTTTCTGGGCTTTTGGCTTGGCTAATGAATCAAAAATACTAACTGAAGGAGATATGGTCAAAGACGGTGGCATTGAAGGAGCAGGAAATTTTGCCTCAACCGGCGGTTGGACTTTAAATAAAAGCGGGAACGCCATGGATTACTATGCTAAAAAAGCTATCGTTCCTTTAACGGCTGATCAGGAAAAATTGGCCAAAGAAGTTGCTGAAAATTCTTTCAGGCCTTGCTGCGGTAACTCAACAGCTTTTCCGGATTGTAACCACGGTATGGCTCTGCTTGGAGTTTACGAACTGATGGCGGCCCAGGGAGCAACTCAATCCGAGATGTATGAGGCCGGAAAATATATAAGTTCCTACTGGTTTCCGACCAATGCATTTGACGCAGCTCTTTACTTTCAGAAAAAAGACGGAAAAGAATTTAAAGATGTTGACGGCAAAACATTCTTAAGCAATGATGTATTCTCAGCCTTCGGAGCGCAGAATGTAAAAAAGTGGCTGGTCGATAACGGAATTCAGGAAGAACCACCGGCTCAAGGCGGCGGCTGCGGAGTATAATTATCTCAACAATCCTAAAAAGAAGTTAAGTATTTTCATATAAATAGAGTAAAATATCCGGGGATAAGATTTCACCAATACTATATCTTTCACAATATCCTTTACATTTTCTGCTTTTACTCCGATATTCACCGAGACATAACCCAACTTGCTGAATGTCAGAGATTCTTTATCCAAAACCGGAATTGCATAAACGCCATCTGTTACAACGATTGTTCTTTCCCTACCTTTAACAGTTACTTCTTTAACAGAATTACCCTTTTCGTCTTTAATTGTTCCCATAACATTGACAGGATTGTAATATTTTTCTATGTTGGACACTGCCAAGCGCGGAGAATTATTATCATTCCAAAGCTCGGTACTGCTGGCATTATTGGTCCAATAATTTATAGCTATTACTTCTTTTGTGTTAACGATTTTTCTCAGAGCACTATCGATCCAACCGGCCTGCTCCTCCTGGTTTAAATCTCCATGAATATCAGGAATCGGCGCACCGAATTCTCCCAGAACGATCTTACCTCCGCTCTCTTTTGCGTAATTTTTAATATCTTTTGCCAGTTTTTCCGGAGTTGACACATAATGATCGACCGTCACTGTTCCGTCCAGTTTTGCTGTCGTATCTTTATCCATTATTAATCGCGCTACATCCCCGTTCATCGAATAATAATTTGCAGTTACATTTTTTTCTAAACTCTTAAATGCTTCTTTAACAGTCTTATATTCATTAACTATAAAGTTACGGAATCCGTCAACGTCTCCGGTTTTTCTCGGGTCTCCCGGTCCACCGTTTTCACACTCTGGACAAGAGCTGAATACATCCCCGTCATCAAACAAATCAGGGTGATTCAGAATAAATTCTTTTATTTTCAATGTATGCAAATTTCTGTTTATTTTCGGATAATCAAACCAGTTTTCCCAACCCGCCAGATTACCGCGGAACCAGACATTTAACTTATATTTTCGTGCAATTACAACCCACCTTTTCAGATAAGGCATAAACTCTTCTTCATATGGCGTACCCAATGAGACATGAGTTGCTCCTGTGCCAGCAATATTTTTTATCTGTATCTCTATTGTCTGATCAAAAGTACTATCTTTTATTTTTTCCCTTGCCAGATCCCTCGAATACTTCATCGTATCGATGGACTGAACCTGAAAAAACCGTTCCCTTGCATTTATAGGCATTATTAAAGTTAGGAAAATTATTATTAGTAAAAGGTTATATATAGTTTTCATAAATTTCAAATCACAAGATACAAGAAACAAAAAAATTCAACTTTCAAACTTCAAATTAATTATTTGGTATTTTAAAAATTGATTTTTGTAATTTGTTTGTATCTTGTTGGTTGTTTCTTGGAAATTTTAAATTTTATTTAATTCTGCGGAATATCAAAATCTGCGGCGACGTATAGACTTTTTTAAAATATTTGAATAGTCTTCCCTGCACGTCTTTTTTATCATAGATCGCATTCCAGACATCGTCATCCTTCTGCATGATTATCCAGCTGGCATATCTCTCTGGCGCAACCAAAGACACTTCCCAGTAGGGTTTGTTTCCGATATAGATAATATTCTGCATTGGAACACCGCTCCTTATGATACTTAGAGTCCTGGCATAATCATCAATCAGCACTAATCCTTTATCATAGTTTTTCCGGATGAAATTTTCCGCATCCGGTCTTTTTGCATGTGATAATCCTTCAATACCATCGGATAAACTGATTATCTTTGAGTATCCGACAAAATAAAGTCCAAACTGCATCAGGAATAACGCAATTAAAAGAATTTTTGCTCCGGCATTTTTTGCCTTAAAAAAAGCGTAACCGAAGAAAAGAGCTATGACCGGAATCATCAATACGCCGTAGCGGACATTAAAAAGCCTCCACTCAAATCCGACCGGCGTCAGGTGCGGAATAAAAATGACCGACTGTCCGACAAACAGCGTAAAAACATTAAAGATAAAAGGAACCAAAAGAATAAATGCTATAAAAAACCTGTGAAGACCCTTTTTTTCTGAAAGGTATAAAATAAATCCGGCAACTGCCGCCAAAAATATAATAACTCCTCCGTTACTCATAGCAGTAACCATATAATAAGCAAAGGCTAACGGCAGATTATGGTAAGCCGGCAATTCTCCGCGCTTTAACCAATTTTGTTGCTGGGTAGCTGCCGAAAACTGGCTGTTGGTAAAATAAAAAGGATCACCTAAGATCAAAAAATCCCACATCATCCAGATTGCCACTCCAAAAAAAGCCAAGGTCGAGAAAAGCAAAAGCTTCCCTTCTGTTTTTTCCCAATCATGTCTTTTTCTCAAATAAAGCAAAATAATTGTCAGTGCTTCAAATAGAACCAGGAACCATCCGTCATAACGGGTCAACACTGCGCAGAATCCGAAAAATGCAGCTAACAATAGAGACTGAATATCATTCTCATTCAGGATATAGTTGATAAAAAAATAAGATGACATCAGAAAAAAAGCAACCAGAGTAAGTTCTGTCATTGGAGTTGACTGCAGATATAAAATATTCGGATTCAGAACAAAAACCAGCGAAGCGATAAAAGCCGCATATTTATTTTTGGTAAGCAATAGAGTCAGTTTAAAAAGAAATATCGCACTTATTATAAACATGGCTCCTGAGACTATCGATCCGGCAAGTCCTGTTCTCCAGAAGGGATCAAAAAAAACAAACGGCACCATCAAAAGATGTGGAACAGGAAGCCAGATACCTCCAAGCTGGGCCATCCCTGGAGTAATGCTATGGACTACGCGTTTGGCAATATTCAGATGCGATTCAGCGTCACCATAAGCAACAATCAGATCCTGGGAAAAAGCTATCGCCGTCGATATTAAAGCTAGAATAATTGTTATGGCTATCGTCAATCGCAATAGTCTTAGCTTGTCAATAGATTTGACAAATTCATGGATTTTTTTCCTGGAAACAGTAAAACTAAGATTCATTATTTATGGGTATAAGCTTATATTTTTTACTAATTCGACTATATAAGATTATTCGACTATATAAAATTATGTCAGATTATATAAAATTAGGCTTATAATATCAATTCGATTTCGCCTTGACAACCATTACTAAACCAAAAGAATTGTATTCTATGGATAGAATAATACTTCAAATTCCAATATTAAAAGTGTTAAAAAACGAAGCGGAAGCTGTTTCTCTTGATTTCGGATTCTCTTCTCTTCTCTTCAAGAATTAATTAGGGTTATTTTTAATAAAATAGCCAAAAGAGAGTTAACTGTTTCTGTTGGAGAAATTGAGAATATTACAGTTCTTTCTACTGCAGCTGAAAAAAGATTCAGAAAAGCACTCGATGATATAAAAAAAAGACAGAAATATTCTTAAACCAAAAAATCCGGAGGAGTTTTTGCAGTTGCTTCGTCCATTAAAATTTATTTAACTAAAATATTCAGAAATAGATTATTTTTAGACATGAAGATATTTTATCATTAAAATTTTTTCAAATGCTTTTTGATCGGATTTAAAGGTAAGAGTTTTTTTGACTTCGTTTTCATCAACAAATTTTGCATCCATCATTTCCCAGTCATGATTTTTCGGATCGCCTGATATATATTCCATCAAAAAATAATAAACAGTCTTATCGACTAAGAAGTCTTGGAATTTGTATTTATATTGAACTTTGATTGGTTGATTATTGATAATTTTAGCCTTAATTCCACCCTCTTCTTCAACCTCACGTAAAGCCGCCTCTTTCATTTTTTCCTTGGAGTTTTTATCTCCGATTAATCCTTTGGGAAATCCCCAGCCTTTGTGTTGACTATGCTGAGTAATAAGCCACGATAGTTTTTTAAAAACTATACCGCCGGCGGATATTTCAGTTTTGTATTTCATAATTTTTTCTACATACCAACTAGATCACGGCCGTGGTATAGATGGTTATATTTTAAATTTGTTAATTATGTGTTCTAGAGCAACTAAAGTTCCGTTGTTCTCAACAGTAGGGGCAATAAAATCGGCAATCTCTTTTAATTCTTTCGGCGCGTTTTCCATTGCTATTTTATAACCACAGGCTGTAAATAAAGGATAATCATTTAATCCATCACCAATAGCAACAATCTGATTACGTGGTATTTTCAGGAGCTTTTCGTATTCTAAAACTGCGGTATGCTTAGTTGCTTTTTCAGATGTAATATCCATTCCATACCGGTCAATATATTTAAATTTTATTATTGAAATATCTTTGCAGAGAGCACTTAATTTTTTTTTATGATTTTCTACCTCAGTTTCAGAAAGATGATTTAAAATACCAAAGAGAAGTACTTTTAAAACTTCTGACTTATCGGAAAGTTTGTTTAAAGGTCTCATAGAAGATAATTTGGCATAATAAGGTTCTTTAATAACTTTGTTCATGTAAGCCAGATTTATAGTTTCACAGGAAAAATTAAGCCTAGTTTCTAGGAGGTAATTAATGATTTTATTGATAGAATCTGAAGAGATCGGTTGTTTGAAAAGGATTTTGTTATTTTTATTATTAAAAATTAATGCACCTCCATTAAAGATGTGATAATTAAAAAGGTTTAAAGCACTTAAAAATTTTTGCACTCGGCCAAAATAAGCTCGACCGGTCGCTAGAGAAAAGTGAACGTTTCTATTTTTAATTAAGTCAAGAAGCTCTTTGACTTCGGAACTATATATATTTTGTTTATTGACTAATGTACCGTCAAAGTCACTCAGAATTGCTTTTAAGTTCATAGGTTGGATAAAGCTAAAACCGTAATAAAAACTATTATTCCACCGATTATATCAATAATATAGTGTTGCTTTGTAAATAAAGTAGACAGTATTATCAGTAAACCGGATAATCCAATCAATGAGATATGTGAGTTAAAAATCATAAGTAAATAATATGCACATAATAAGGTTATAAATATGTGTGCGCTGGGAAAGCCGTTTGCATCTCCATCTAATTTATAAATAAAAGCGGTTGCTTTATGGAAGAATGTTTTTCCTAAAATCAAAGGCCTTTTGACTCCGTTAGGAAATAAATACCAGAAAATACAGGCGATAATATAAGAATATATAAAAGAATAAAGAAGTGAATTAATATGTTTTGTATTCCATAACAAAAATATTGTTACGATTATGTAAATGTAATATCCGATATAGGGAACTATAAACCAGGGTATAAGAGGTATTTTGTCGTCGATAGGTAATTTCCAGTAATACCTGGATTTTCTGCGGTTTAAAGGTAGGTATAGACTTTTAATGACTAAAAAAAGTATTAATATCTGTTCGCGGTTAAGCATCTAAGTTCTACTTAATTAAAAATATTCTTTATATATAAAGTATTTTACAGGTCAAACCAAAATAGAAATGTCGCTTATTGAATTGGAAATAAAAGTATTATTCATTGTCATTACGAGGAGCGAAGCGACGAAGTAATCTCATAATTTGAGAGATTGCTTCGCTTCAACACTCTTCGCTCGCAAAGACAACAATTGCACAATTTATAGCTGTAAATACGTCATTTCTATTTTGTTAAAGTGCAACATTTCTAAATTGTTGTAATAATAAAGTATTTTACAGTGTTTCATAAGTTAAAATAAGGTAAAATATTAGCTTAAATAAAGGCGCAGTGGCGAAGTGGAAACGCAACTGTGTATCCCAGCACTAACTAGCAAAATGAAGAGAGGCGCGTTGGCGAAGAGGAAACGCAGATGTCTGCAAAACATCTATTGCGCCGGTTCGATTCCGGCACGCGCCTCATTTTGCAAAGTAGTGCGGGATCCCGATGTGTTACGATTTTGCTAGACAAAATCTAACTACTTCTGGGACAAAACAGTTATCGCAGGGGTTCGATTCCCCTCTGCGCCTCAATTTATACTGATATTAAGCTCCAAATATATGAAGGGGTAGGAGGGTTGGCCGAGCGGTTTATGGCGCAAGTCTTGAAAACTTGTGGGCTTTTGCCCTCACAGGTTCAAATCCTGTACCCTCCGCCAGTTGGAAAATGTCTTTGTTGGCTCGCCCTCTGCGAGGGCTCGCCAGCCGATTTTAAGCGCAAATTGGAATTTTTTATCTTTCAAAATGAAGTTCGAGCCGATATTTTTTAGGAATGCTCGGATTTCTTGATTGTCGCTTTGCGACAAAAGAATTTTGGCTTGGCTACTGGCTAAAATCATTTCTTTCATCGGTTCGAGCCAATTATTTCCTTTTTGTTCAAAATCTCTTATCTTTCCCAAAATGTCCTGCTTTTCATTAAGCAGTTTTGATTTTTTGGCTTGGTATTCTTCTGGCTCAATGCCTTTGCCACCGATAAACAAATCAAGCAGGTTTTCGGCTTTGCTTTCAATTTCCACCTTTTTCGTTTGGAGATTTTGAACAAAAACTTTCGTTTCTTCTTTTGCTTGCTCTTTTTCCTTGTCTATCTCGGCAAGCATATTGTTTGCCCAGTCGTCAGGCAAAGAAACTCTTTGAATAATTTCTTTCATCTGTTCAACAAGATTTTCCTCTCGCAAATATTTTTCCTCGCATTTTTGCTTTTTCTTGGTGCAACGATAATAATGATGTCCTTTTTGTTTTTCGGCAGTTATGAGGCAGTCGCAATTTCCGCATTTCATCAATCCCGAAAAAGCAAATTCATGTTTTCGCTGGCGTTTCTTTTTACCTCGATTACTCATTACTTGTTGAACAGAATCAAAAAGTTTCTTGGAAATAATTGGCTCGTGCGTTCCGTCATAGATTTCACCGTTGAAAGAAAATACTCCGTAATAAATCGGGTTTTGAAGCATACGCTGGACACAGGAAACGGAAAGAACATTGCCTTTGTAGCTTCTTAGCCCCGCTTGATCCAAAATTATCGCAACGGCTTTAAGCGTATATTCGCCGGTTGCGTAAAGTTCAAATGCTTTTCTGACAAGCGGGGCTTTTTCGCTATCAACATCAATTGCTCTTGTTTTGGGATTATTGGAATAACCAAGCGGGGCGAAGTTTGGCCAAATGCCTTTTCGCAGTTTTGCCCGATGTCCTCGTTTGATATTTTCGCTTAAATTATCGATGTAATATTTGCTTTGGCCAAAGGCAATGTTCATCATGAATTTTCCCTGTGGCGTGCTATCAAACCAAAATGTTGGGAACTTCAAATCTTTAATCTTTCCTGTGTCCAGCAAATAAATGATTTTTCCTCCGTCAATTGAATTTCTGGCCAGTCTGTCTGGATGCCAAGCCAAAATTCCTTGGGCTTCGCCCTTTTCAATCCGATCGAGCATTTCGCCGAACACAATTCGGCCAGGTTCTTTGGCAGTTTTTGCCTCGCTAAGCGAGGCGACGATTTCAAGTTTTTCTTTAGCGGCAAATTCTTTTAATTCGGAAATTTGAGATTCAATACTTAAAACCTGTCTTTCTTCGCTGTCTGTTGATTTTCTAGTGTAG
>Ga0209541_10011160_pt1 | contig 14112 bp, 21 predicted proteins | sample RifCSPlowO2_01_FD_184027 | JGI IMG/M metagenome (GOLD analysis project Ga0209541, IMG submission 184027) | Groundwater microbial communities from Rifle, Colorado - Rifle CSP2_plank lowO2_0.1 (SPAdes) (version 2) | ecosystem: Environmental > Aquatic > Deep subsurface > Groundwater | place... | reverse complement strand
CTTCTAAGACTCCCCCGAGCGGCGCCATGAGGGTGTAGGTTGCGGGGGCGCTTTGAGCGAAGGCGAGGGTGGGGAGAGCGAGAAGGGGGGCAAGGAATAAGGAACTGATGAGTTTCATGCGCGAAGAATTTTTACCGCCCCCCAAGTGTTTGGAGTGCTTTGCGAATAATATCTTGGGCAGTCGGGTATACTGCTTCATCTTTTGCCAGTGCACGGACGATCGTGCGGGTGTCGCGCGCCGCATAGCCGAGTGCTTCAAGCGCTTCGAGTGCTTCATCTTCTGCGCGCGGAGTGCCATCGTGCGGAGCGAGACTGCCGGCCTTGTCTTTCAATTCCAGAACGATCTTTTCCGCCAGCTTTTTTCCGATACCCGAAACCTTCGTGAGATAGGTGCCCTCTCCGCGCGCGATCGCATGAAGAAGCGTTTCGGTGTCGGCGAGCGAGAGAATATTGAGTGCGCTTTTGGGTCCAATACCGGAGATACCGATCAAGAGACGAAAGAGCGCGAGTTCTTCACGCCGAGGGAAACCATAGAGTTCAAGCGCATTTTCTTTCACCGACAAATGTGTCCATAAACGCATGTCTGCTCCGATTGATCCTTGTGCTGCCGTTTCCGATGTCACAAAGAGTGTATAGCCCACGCCGCCCGTGGCACCCCCTGTGGCGAGGATAAGGCTGCGCTCTTCTTTGTGCACAATCGTTCCTTCAATGTGGCCGATCATATGCTCCTATTATACCATCGACAAGAAAGATCCCCGCATAAGTCCGAGGAAATTTCGTGCGAGGCATTCGGAAAATATGGAGACCTGTCGGGATAGGACTGCATATTTTCCGAATGACAAAGCCGAAATTTACCGGACTTGGTGCGGTGAGGTTTCTTGGAGATGGTCTGACACAAGCTTGCCGGCTATTTGCGTTTTTTCGAAGCTTCGTGTAGGATTTCCGATTATGGCAATCACTTCATCAGCAACCAGAGCGATCCGCACCGCAGCAAAGCGACGGGTCTACAATATTCGCCGCACCGACACCATGAAAGACACGGTGAAGAATTTCCGCAAAATGGTCGGAGATGGGAAGTATACGGAGGCGGAGAAGGGTCTTTCGGTGCTCTACAAGGCGCTCGACAAGGCGGCAAAACGCGGAGTCATCAAAAAGAACACCGCAGCACGCAAGAAGTCCCGCGCGGTAGCACTCTTGCGCAAGCAGTCCGACAAGGCAAAGAAATAGCCCGCGATCAAAAAAGAACTCAAGCAATAGAACACAACCGGCATTTATGCCGGTTGTGTTGTCTCTGGTGGTGGTGTCGGGAGTGCGCTCTGTGCTTTACTCATCTCGATGTTGACCATCTGTGCGATCTCATCAGGGACGATATTTGATTTGATGATGTAGGATGCCGCACCGAGTTTGACGGCTTTCTCGATCTCACTCTGTCCGCCCAAGTTTGACAGGATGATAACGGGGATGAGTTGGGTAACAGGGTCACTTTTGAGTTTCTCAAGGATCTCGAATCCTCCCATGTCGGGAAGCATGACATCGAGGAGCACTGCATCGGGATGTTCGAGTGTTGCTTTGGATATTCCTGCAGTACCGGACGCCGCTGTGATCACCGCAAAACCGGTCTCGATGAGTTTTCCTGAAATGAGCGAGAGGAGAAACGCATCATCTTCAATGCAGAGGACTTTTTTCTGTTCCATGATATAGGAGCAGTATAACCCAAGTATTGGAGAATGATAATGGGAGTAGTGCCACTTCTTGCTTGGAAGAAAACAACCATTTGAGCGACCGGATTTTCTTGGCGGCCATCCGTTTGAGAAAAAGGAAGTGACCCTTGTGACCCTGTTCCGAGAGCAGAAGCAGCCACCGCTCGAGCCGAGGTGGGTTCCACTTACGGTGCCTCAACAGCAGGATTATTGGCAGCCACTGGATCGGGAAGTGTGGTTACTGTGGTCGGTTTAGATGCAAGACTTATCTGCTCGTCCATTGACCTAATTTTAGAAAAATGCAGTCGCACGTAGCATAGACATGAAAATAAAGTGGTGCTTCTTGAGCTATGGGTGAGTTTGTGGGTGCATCGTGCGGGTTTTCTGTTTTTGAAATTACATAAAGCATTCAAGTGTAAATTTTAGTTACAAAAAAACTACGGAGTACGTAGTCCTTTTGTCGAGGGTGCGCTGTTCATTCGCCGTCTCATCCAAGGAGAAATTAAAGAGGTCTTGCGTGTAATTCCTAGGAGATCAAGCTCTAACTATTTAGTCACTTTTTCGAAGTACCCATTTCTTGTTTCCGCAAAACTAATCTTTAATGCTGCAATTCCACCTTGGGTAATCATCACTCTTGTGACGGTTGTTCTCCCACTGGAGCGGCTGAAGGTTACTTAAATCATCGGAACCGCCAAGCGCAACGGGTTTAATGTGGTCAATTTCCCAACCAAACTGTTCAGTTTTTCCGTATTTCGTACGTTGCATACTAGCCCCGCACCTGTCTTTTCGGAAACCTTGATAATTTGCCTCGATCTCCCCTTTTTGCCAAACAGCAGTAATGACGCTTTCATCAAAACTATAACCATTACTACGAGTACTATAATTTCTTGCCATAAGCTAACTCAATTTTTAGGATAATTCGACCTAGTTTAGAAAGTGGGGATAACTTGCTTGTATGTTTTCCATACTCTTTCTATACTATAGTAACTAGTATATAGAAACTGCATAGAAAAGTCAATATACATAAAATCATGCTCACGAAAAATCAAAAAGAAGTTTTGGATTTTGTTAAAAGTTTTACCGATAAACACGGTTACGCCCCATCGCTCGACGAGGTGCGCAAGTACTTCAAACTCGCCTCAGTTTCGACGGCGCACTACTATCTTTCAAAATTAGAAAAAGAAGGATATTTGGAACGTGAAGCAAATAAACCCCGAGGCACCGCCCTGCAGACGTTTGATTTTTCCATGTCGCTTTCTGGGGTACTTTCGGGTATCGAGTTTGTCTCCATACCTCTTGTTGGTGCGGCAAATTGTGGCCCGGCTGAGCTTTTAGCAGAAGAAAATATTGAAGCATATATTCGTGTCGATAAAAAATCCCTCCCAAGAAAGAGTGGTATTTTTGCACTGCGCGCATCGGGTAATTCTATGAACCGTGCCAAGATTAAGGGTAAAAATATCGAAGACGGTGACATTGTGCTCATAGACTCAGAAGATCGAGTCGCTCAGAGTGGAGATTATGTGCTTTCGATTATTGATAACAAGGCGAATTTAAAGAAATTTAAAGTTGAAGGGGGACAGGTGATGCTTGTTCCAGAATCATCCGAGAGTTTTAAGCCAATACTGATTATATCCGGAGATGATTGGTTGATAAATGGAAAAATTATCAGTGTTATTAAAACTCCTAAAAAATAAAACTATTTTATGCAAGAAGCTCTTTTTGATGGTGACACCACAGTTATCAAGGATTTTAGACAAAATTCGCAAACCAATATTGCTCCGCAGTCTCACCGATGGTCTTAATAAAACAGTATGCAACTAACTTTTGACTCAAAGCTCGCCGCAAACTATAAAAGCGAATCACAAAGAGTACGTGTGTTAAGTGAATCGTGGGTTGGTCAGTCTGCCTTTTGTCCAAACTGTGGGTGTGCTGATATTGACCAGTATGAAAACAATCGACCTGTCGCGGATTTTCACTGCAAAAATTGTAACGAGGATTATGAGTTGAAAAGCAAGAAAGATAGTATTGGAAACAAGATCGTTGACGGTGCCTATCGGACAATGATCGAACGTTTGGCAGGTAGCAGAAATCCAAATTTTTTTCTTCTGAATTACCACCCAGAAGGTTTTATGGTTACAGATTTTCTGGTTATCCCGAAACACTTTTTTGTACCAGGGATAATAGAAAAACGAAAACCCCTCGGACCCACCGCAAAGCGATCTGGGTGGGTTGGTTGCAATATTCTGCTCAACCACATACCGCAGTCCGGTAGAATTTTTTTGGTACGCAATGGGTGCGTTGAAGCAAAAAGCAAAGTACTTGCGAGATGGAAAAAGACACTGTTCTTGCGCGAAGAAAAAGAAGTTTCTGCTAAGGGATGGTTGCTCGATATCATGCGGTGTATCGAAATGCTTGGCAAGCGAGAGTTTGCGCTTGATGATGCTTACATTTTTGAGAATGAGTTAAGTAAATTACATCCTGAAAATAAACACATAAAAGACAAAATTCGCCAACAACTTCAAATTTTGAGAGATAGTGGGTATTTAAAATTTGAGGGACGAGGGAAATATCAATTAATTTAGAAATTATGGAGTCTATAAATTTTTGTATTACAAAAAATGAAGTGGAGAAGCTTGCGGGCACTGAGTTATCTGTGGCAAGAACGGATGCTGTACTGAAGATGGTGGAAAATGACCCAGTCTTATGGAAAGAGATTGAGCGCTCTATTGTCTTTGCGCTCGAGAACATTCCCAGATAATTAAATATAAGATCATGAAACAAGAAGTTATTACACAATTACGGAAAACCTTTAACGAATGCGCACAAAAAACTGATAATGGCACAGAGTTTTGGTTTGCGCGAGATTTGCAAACCTTGCTCGGCTATGACAAATGGGAAAATTTTCAAAACGTCATCAAGAAAGCAAAAATTGCATGCAAAACAACAGGATTGCAAGCAGAGGATCACTTTCCTGACGTCAGGAAAGTGATCAGTGCTGGCAAGGGCGCCCAACACGAGATTGAAGATATTGCTCTTACAAGGCACGCTTGTTATTTAATTGCACAGAACGGCGACCCACGAAAACAAGAGATTGCTTTTGCCATGGCCTATTTTGCTGTACAAACAAGAAAGCAAGAAATTCTTGAAAAAAGAATAGCGGAAATTGAACGACTCTCCATTCGAGAGAAACTCACAAATTCGGAAAAAGAACTTTCAGGAATTATCTACGAACGCGGTGTCGACGGACAAGGCTTTGCAAACATTCGCAGTAAGGGCGACCAAGCGCTTTTTGGAGGCAATACGACGCTCGACATGAAGAAAAAACTCGGAGTGCGCGGCAATCGAGCACTCGCAGATTTTTTGCCGGCAATCACCATCAAGGCAAAAGATTTTGCAAATGAAATTACCGGTTTTACGCTCAGGCGCGATACACACGTACGGGGCGAAGACTCAATTGCGAGTGAGCATGTCAAAAATAACAAAGGAGTGCGCAAATTACTTACCGCAAAAGGAATTATTCCCGAGAATCTTCCCCCAGAAGAAGACATTAAAAAGGTCGAGAGACGTTTAACGTCAGAAAACAAAAAGCTTCTTGGTGTGGCAAAGAAAAGACTGAAGAAATTTTAAATTTCTTACATGCTGATGTGTAAAAAGTTGAATCATCACTATTGCCTATTTCGCAGACTCGATATTGAAAATTTAATAGCAAAACAATCAAACTTGAGTGGTTCCACAATTCCTCGTCGAGCTCTTTCTTTATTTTCATGGTTTAAATGGATTACTGAAGTTACTGGTTCTCTTGTTTTAAAGGAAGGAATTTTCTGGTCAAAAGATTAATGGCAAGCGAAACGCTTTCTGAATTTAAAGTATGGCGGGGCGGAAAAAAATCGAGAGCCGGAGATGGTATGCGGGTAAGGTCTCCTTCGGAGTCAGATTTATGTTGTGTCAGGAGTCACTAAGTCTTTTGCCGTTTTGGTCACAGATAATTTTCTCGTCGTCACTCGAAAATTTCCGCGACCCCAGAAAACATAAACTGCTTTATGTTTTCTCTGATGCAGGGCAATCGCCATTGTCGAGTCTTCGAGACTGGTGATAGGGACGATTTTTTCTGCTGAAAAAATATGACTCCGTCTCACAAATAGCACAAAACCTTTCGCAGGAAAGGTTTTGTGTCTGATTTGTGCCCTCGATAGGAATCGAACCTATATTTCATCCTTCGCAGGGATGTGTCCTATCCATTGAACGACGAGGACGGGCGAACCGCAACGCATATCACGGTACGGACACACTAACACAAAAATCCCAGAGAGGTCAATCAGTGTTGTGGTGTCCAATTCAGGAAAATTTTTAGAAACCTAAGCGTTCAAAAAGGAGGTGTGGCAACGATTCATGCAGCTCTTTTTCAGGTAAATATTGCGCAAGCAGATCGCGAAGTTCATCGATGTGCACGGTGTCGGCAACGGGGATGACAATGAGCGGCATAAAATGACGATTGGACTCAAGGAGGAGTCGCTCTTCTTCGTGGTAGCGCGCGATCGTGAAACCGTCGAGACTCACATAAGGGTAGAGCGTATTTCCCGCACGGATCCCGTTGTTTCTGACCTCCACGTGTATGAGTTCCGGACGGCGCACCGCAAGGACGAGGAGTGCGAAGGTGGCGACAATGGTCAGTGTGATGAGGAGAAAATTGTTGAACAAAAATTCGACGGCAACAAGCGCGCCGGCGATGAGAATGACCGATGCGTACCAGTCATTAGTTTTTTTCGAATAACTATGTTCAAGCGTTTCCCATTCCATATCTCTTTATTATAGTATCCGCGAGGAGTTTATGATAGGGGAACACTGTGGAGGAAAAAAACCGAATAAAAAAAAGAGGCTCCCGTAGGAGCCTCGAACCGTGTGTGACAGCACAGATTATTTCTTGTCGCGGCTTTGGTTTTTGCCACCCTTTCCACTCTTGTCGGACTGCTGTTCCTTTTTGGGAATTTTGATTGATTTGACCTTCGGGTGAGCAGCTTTGTATGCCGCTTGCTTGGCCTTTTTCACTGCCTGCTGTTCCGCGGCGATACGGATGTGCTTTTCTTTTTCCTGTGCCCGCTCTTCCGGAGTTTTCACTGCAGTTGCCGTGTCGGTGGTGACCACTGTGATAGCCTTCGGTGCTGTAGTCGCCGCACCTGGTGTGTGTCGACGAGCAAGAGCTTTTGCCTGCTCGGTGCTGAGGCGCTTGTCGAAGCGCCCACCCTTTTGCTCGGGATTCATTGCTGCACCAAATGCGCGAATCTCCACTTCTTGGTAGGTGTACACCGCAGCATTGCGATCGTCGTGCGAGTAGACGAATCCAGTTTCGAGGAGTGCCTCCACAAAAGCACTGATCGAGGGCTTCGTGTTGTTGGCCCACGCGAGCAGTCGCCCTTTGTCTGCGAGCGCATCGGCGCGCCGACCTGTCTTGAGGAGAGTTGCTTCACGCCGATCGATATCGGCCCGCAGTGCCGCCGTCTCTTCGGGGGTAGGCGTGTGGACCACACGTACCTGGGGAGCTTCAACGACGTTTGTCATTGGCTTTTCAGAGATCACCGCAGGGGCCATGGCAGCTTGTTCAGCCGCGATGCGTGCGCGTGTCTTTGCTTCCAGCTCTTCGCGCGCTTCCTTGGCTGCCAGCTGTCGCCCCGCCTCGATCTGACGATTGCGCTCCGCCTGCTCTTCGGAGACTACCAGGAGTGTGAGCCCCGAAAGGTGCTCACCCAATGTGCCGGGCCGCGCAGTCGGCACCCGGATGGTGTTGGTCTGTTCGCGACGAAGCTGTTTTTTCATTGCATAGAGTGTCATGGCAATCTCCAATCATAGAACGTGTTCGGCTGACCCCGCCGTGGGTTGATGACGATATGTTTGCGGTCACCTCGGTATGTACAAAACCTCTTTTGCAAACACCGAGGTGACCACACAAAAGTTCAATGAACGCTGGGAGAAGTCTATCATAGAATACATACTCTGTCAAGTATTTGTATGGCAAAAATACGGCTTTATTGCAATATGAACGGGGGATTTGTATAGTGGTTGTTATCGTATTGGTTAGATAAAACAGGGAGGCGTGGCTGAGCGGTCGAAAGCACAAGTCTTGAAAACTTGAGTCTCGGAAACGGGACCGAAGGTTCGAATCCTTCCGCCTCCGCAAATGAAATATCTGGGTATTGATTATGGAACAAAGCGCGTGGGTGTCGCGACCTCAGACGACGAGGGCGGGATGGCTTTTCCTTTTCGCGTGCTTTCAAATACCAAGACACTCGTTCAGGACATTGGAGAGATCTGTCGCAAGGAGCGCATCGGGACAATCGTGGTCGGTGAGTCACATAATTTTCAAGGTAAGCCCAATCCACTTATGCGCGCGATCACGCCGTTTGCTGAAGCATTGAAAAAAGAGACAGGGTTGCCGCTGGTGTTCATGAACGAGGTATTCTCTTCTCAGGAGGCGGCGCGTATCACGGGCGACAACAGTAAAAATGATGCATCCGCCGCAGCGCTTGTTTTGCAAAGCTATCTCGACCGCACCAACCCCCCAAAGCCTGCATCTTTCGATGAAGAAGAATCATGATATGCTGAATTTGTATTTATCAACTCCATACCCGCTACTCACTACTCCTTAATTTATGGCTACCATCGACGAATTCCATAATATCGCAATGCAGATCGGCACGGTCCTTGTTGCCGAGTTTATTGAAGGTGCAGATAAATTACTGCGACTTGAGGTTGATTTTGGTACGAAGCTTGTGACCAAAGAAGACGGCACGCAGGAGGAAGTCAAAGATGTGCGTCAGATCCTCTCCGGCATCCGCGCATGTTATTCCCCCGAGCAGTTGATCGGAAAACAGTTTCCATTTGTCACCAACCTTGAACCGCGGACAATGCGCGGACTCGTGAGTCACGGTATGATCCTCGCCGTAAAAACGGAGGATGGTGGTGCAGTGCTCCTTCATCCCGACAAAACCGTTTCACCCGGTCGCCCTCTTTCGTAAATTATCAGTCCATTCACTTTTATGTTTGATATCAATACCATCATTACCGTCACCGGTGTTGTCGGGGTCACCGCAATCGTGTTTGCCGAGTCGGGTCTTTTTTTTGGTTTTTTTCTCCCTGGCGACAGCCTGCTCTTTACTGCGGGCTTTTTGGCATCTCAGGGAGTGATCCCCATTATTCCACTGGTGCTGTGCGCGATTGTTGCCGCGATTGCCGGTGACTCGGTTGGCTACTGGTTTGGTCGCAAAGTCGGACCGATGATTTTTACGCGCCCTGATTCCCGATGGTTTTCTCAGAAACGTCTTGCTGATGCGCATGTGTTTTTTGAAAAACACGGACCAAAAAGTCTGATCCTTGCGCGCTTCATTCCTGCCGTGCGGACATTTACCCCGATCTTGGCGGGGGTGGGGCAAATGCACTACGGGAAATTTTTTGTCTATAACTGTATCGGTGGGTTCTTGTGGGCCGGAGCACTTCCCTTTGCCGGATATTTTCTTGGTGCGACTGTTCCCGGAGCCGATCGGTATGTCACCTTCATTGTGGGTGCGATCATCATCCTTTCGGTGCTTCCTATTGTTGTTCCGCTCACGAGAGAGTGGCTGGCACACCGAAGAGGATAGTTTTTTGTTCACGCTGTTGCGTATTGGCTTTATTCGAGATCGCCTTCGGAGACTTTGCGGAGAAGGCGAGTGGTGCGCTTGCTGTCTAGGGCGGCGGACACCTTAGTGAAAAAGCCAGCCTAGTGCCGCGGCTTTGCGCAGGCTGGCTTATCGTCTGAAGAAAAGTCCCGTATAATAAGTGGACGATGTCTTCTATTTTCACTGCGCCACCATTTCTTTCCATGCCAGCCGTCGGTATCGATGTTTCCAAGGATGCGTTACGCTTTCTTGAACTGACCAGCACGAAGCATGGGCTTGTTGTTTCTCGTTTTGCGACACGCAATTTTCCGCTCGGCATCGTTGCTGAGGGGCACGTGCAGGACAAGAAGCGATTTGGAGAGATCGTCGCATCACTCGCGCATGACTATCAGTTGTCGTTTGCGAACATTTCCCTCCCCGAAGAACAGGCGTATCTTGCCAACATGCGCATCCCGCGTGTTACTCACAAAGAAATACGCGACGCGATCGAATTGCATTTGGAGGAGTACGTTCCTATTACTGCGGCAGATGCAGTCTTCGACTATGTGTTAGTTGAGGATGTGGCGGGTCGGCAGAAAGATACGCTCGACGTGGTCGTCTCGGTGATCCCTCGAGCGCTGGTTGAGGAGTATCTGGATATTTTTCGTGGTACGGGGATCATTCCCAAGGCGTTCGAGCTTGAGTCGCAGGCGATCGCGCGCGCGATCATTCCCGCGGGCGATCATGGGACATTTTTGGTTGCCGATATCGGGAAAATGGAGACGGACGTCTTTGTGGTCGGAGGCGGTGTAGTGCAATTTTCCGCACTCCTCGACATTGGTGGTTTTCACCTCACACAGGCGGTCGAGAAAGCACTTGGGGTGAATGCTGATGAAGCTGAGGGTTTGAAGATCAAATACGGTTTGGTCGGCGGCGAAAAAGAAGCTGCACTCCATAATGCAATATTTCCCGTTGTCACCAATTTGCGGACACAACTTTTGCGGCACTATACCTATTGGCAAACACATCACAACGAGAAGATCGGTGGTGGTATTGAGTGTATTTATTTGACCGGTGGCGGTGCAAATTTGCGCGGCATTGAAGAGTATCTAGCCACTGAACTTGATGTTGCGGTAAACATCGCAAATCCTTGGGTAAATGTCGCTTCGTTCGACACCGCGATCCCGCCGATCCCACTTGCCGAATCGCATGGCTATACTGCTGCTATTGGTCTTGCGCTGCGCAACACGCAGAGCGCGTAAATGGTATACACGTATGATCAACCTCCTTCCACAAAAAGAAAAAAATGAATTGCAGCGTGAGCACCGTCTTCGTCTCGCGGTGGTGTTTTGTGCGGGGGTGTTTATGCTCGAGCTGCTGAGTGTCGTATTGTTTACCCCGGCTTTTTATGCGCTCTATACGAGTACTGCTGATGTGGCGCAAAGCCTTGCCGATCGTCGTGCGCTTGTTCCCATTGGGACCGTGGAGGCACAGCAAGGTCTTGCGGCGATCAGTGGTGAGATCGCGCTCTTGGCGTCAGGAAGTACGATCATTGATGCTCCGCCCTCGTCACTCTTGGCGGATGTGATCGCGCAAAAGCCGATGGGGATTGAACTCCGAACGCTCTCTTACGGGCGGGGGGCAAATACGGTGACCTTGCAATTGTCCGGTACGGCGCTCACGCAGGAAGACCTCCTCGCTTTTCGCCGTAACGTGAAGACCGATCCGCGCGTGACGGATTTCAAATATGGGAGCAGCTTCATTACGCAAAAGACTGATATTAATTTTTCTGCGACCATCACGCTCCAATAAAACATCCCTGCTCAACATGAAACGCGAACTCCGTATCCTTATTGTGCTCCTTGTCCTCGACATCCTTGGTGTGGGCGGACTGTGGTTTGGGTATACGATGATGGGGACCAAAGAAACGGAGCGCACGCAGCTGCAGGGCGAGCTCGCGGAGGAAAAGCAAAAAACCTCACAGTCAGGGTCGCTTCAGAAAACACTCAAGCAGGCCGAGAAAGAACATGGTGTACTTGGAAAATACTTTTATGATCCACGTGAAGAAAGCCAGATCAGATTTGTTTCCCAGATTGAAAGCTTGGGCACCTCGACGTCAGGAGTGCTTGTTGAAACGAAAGCATTTGATCTGATTGGTGGCGGGTCACCACGTTTTCATAGTGAGATTTCGTTCTCTGGTACGTGGGGTGAGGCTTATCATTTTTTGCGTTTGATCGAAACATTTCCCGCGCGAGTGATTATCAATCGTTTCAGTGCTAGTGGAAGTACAAATAACGCTGGTGAAGAGCGCTGGAGCGGATCGGTCAGTATCGATGTGGTCAGTTTAAAAAAGATTTAGCATCTCTTTCCCTTGCACTATGAAAAAAATCGATGAATACATTTCAGCCTCCTCACTCAAAGAACTCGCGCATCGTGTGGCGGGTTTGCGGGCAGAACATTCTGGAGCGAATGTTGCATGGCGTTTATTTCTGGGAGTGAATATCGCCATCCTTGCGGTTATTGCTGTTGTGGCGTGGTTTGTCTACGGGAGTGTGACCGCAGAGCCGTCAGCACTCGCTACGTTTAAGGCAAAGGATCGACAGGCCGCGTTTTCGATCGAAGATCTGCGAAAGGTGATTGCACTGTATCAACAAAAGGAAGATGATTTCACAGCGCTGCACTCCACGGTCCCTGTTGCTCCCTTGCTCAATATGGGAAACGGCGTAAGTGAGCCGGTGATTCTGTTGGAACAGGTAAAGGACGCTGAACCTTTGCTCTAGGTCACGCCAAACTACGTTTACTAGTGCGCGATGAGGGACTTGAACCCCCGACCCTCTCAGTGTAAATGAGTTGCTCTACCAACTGAGCTAATCGCGCGTACTTCAGAACGATTTTTAAACAATAGAACATTTTATCAACATACGCAATTTTGCAGTGCACCATTTTATTGTTTACTCATCGACTGGGTTAGAAGAGCATGATACAATCCATGCGTGCCGTACAAAAACAGAGAAGATCTTTATAAGGCGCAGAAAAGACATCGTTTAAAAGTACGACAAAAATTATTTGAGTTTCTTTCGGAGAAACAGTGCCTTGATTGTGGTGAAAAAGACCCAATAGTTCTTGATTTTGATCATATCGAGACCGCAACAAAATTTAAGTCCGTGTCCCAAATGTTATCTGGACATTATTCATGGGAATCAGTATTAAAAGAAATAAGCAAATGTGAGGTAAGATGCTCAAATTGCCACAGGAGAAAAACATACATTCAATTTAAATGTTTTGGTAAAAGTCCCCGTAGTTTAATGGATAAAACAGAAGCCTTCTAAGCTTCGGATCCAAGTTCGATTCTTGGCGGGGGCACCAAGGGTGCGGTTTATTGTCGATTTTTGTACGCGTGCTATGCTTTTTTTATGAAACACCATGAAAGTGTTCACGAATTAACAAAAGGAGAGGAGCTCTTTGCGCGTACGCTTGAGGGGGTGCCGTATGTTGACGACCTCGGCCTCCCCGTGGAAGAGGGTATGCGTCGAGCCGCTGCAGGGCTCACGCTTGGTGGATTGAAGGTCTCACGATTTTCTGAAAACGGCGAAGAGGGAAGTGCTGCATATCCGTATTTTGAAATTGAGCCGATCATCGAGAAAAGGGAGTTTGACTTTTATCAACGAGCACTCAAGCGAAGAAATGACTTTGACGCGGGCATCCTCAGTGACCGTGAGCATGCGGTAATCGCGGAGATGGAAGCACGGAGGGCATTGTTCGATGAATTGGTGCACGCGCTTGTTGATCAGTTTTACGAAGGAAGAAGTACTGATTCCATTGAAGGAATCGAGCGGCTGGTGGCTACGCAAAATGGTAATGGTGCCGTCATCATCGTACCTGCTGGAGCAAAAACAATGCGTGAAAAAAATGGGTCGGACGAAGAAGAGCGAGAGAGGCGAGACCGCGAGAGACTTTTTGCAGGAGAGATACAAAAGTTTGCGGACTTTTTAATTGCACGGTTTGCGAAATGAAAAAACACATTGAATGCAAGGTATTTGGGCGGGTGCAGCTGGTGATGTATCGCGATTTTGCAACGCGCAAAGCACGCAAGCTCGGCATTGTGGGTGAGGTGGAAAATCAACAGGATGGAACGGTTGTGGTGATCGGCGAGGGTGAAGAGGAGGCATTACAGGCATTTAGCACGCTGCTCCGGCAAGGATCGCTCTTGTCGCACGTTGAGCGTGTGGACGTGGTGTGGAAAGAAGCAACAGGAGCATTTCAGTATTTTAAGATCCGATATTAAAATACTGAAGAGATAAGAAATAAGATTTAAGAATTAAGATCTTAAGTCCTCTCTCTTAAATCATATTTCCTAAATCATTCAAAAAAATGGAACCAAAGAACAACAACATTCCCCGATGCATCGGCATCATTATGGACGGCAATCGTAGGTGGGCGAAAGCAGCGGGACTCCCCACGCTTGAAGGGCACCGCAGGGGGTACAACAAATTACGCGAGGTTACCGATTGGTGCAAGAATGCGGGAGTAAAAAATTTGATCGTTTACGCGTTTTCGACCGAGAATTGGAATCGCACAAAAGAAGAAGTGGGGTATCTCATGGGTCTCTTCCGCGAGATGATTGGCAAGGTGACTGAGGATGCCATGCGGGACAACACGCGATTGATCTTTCTTGGTGAGCGTAGTCGTTTCGATCTGGATATGGTGCGTGCAATCGCGGATGCGGAAGCGCAGACGCGTGCGTGCACCTCGTTCACCTTTGGTATTGCGCTTTCTTACGGCGG
>Ga0209541_10011157_pt1 | contig 14113 bp, 16 predicted proteins | sample RifCSPlowO2_01_FD_184027 | JGI IMG/M metagenome (GOLD analysis project Ga0209541, IMG submission 184027) | Groundwater microbial communities from Rifle, Colorado - Rifle CSP2_plank lowO2_0.1 (SPAdes) (version 2) | ecosystem: Environmental > Aquatic > Deep subsurface > Groundwater | place... | reverse complement strand
CATGCCTGCACTGAATGTCTTAACATAAGAGTCGAGTTGAGCTTCATCAAGCCGTTCACCGCCAATGCCATCGTACAGTTCTCTTGATACCTGTTCAAATTGTCCGCGATCTACAAACGGCATACCAGTTCTTTCAAGAGTTTTTAGAAAGTCTTCGAATTCCATGAACGTATGGTTCAATAAAATCTTTATAAAGTAATATGACAAATTGGTTTGGATAAAAATGAGACTCATATTTTTCGGCAGACCTGGGAGCGGCAAGGGGACTTACGCATCGCGAATATGCCCGCAGCTTGGCATCGTTCATATTGCGACTGGCGATATGTATCGTGCTGAGGTTGCCGCAGGAAGCGAATTGGGCAAGCTTGCCAACACGTACATGCAAAAGGGCGAGCTTGTTCCGGACGATGTAACAATAAAGATGTTCGCTGAAAGGGTAGAAAAACCGGACGTCAAAAAGGGCTTCATTCTGGACGGATTTCCGCGCACAATGGAGCAGGCAAAGTGGCTTGAGGAACTTACATCAATCGACCTTGTTGTAAATTTCGTAATAGATGAGGACATAATAATTGAAAAGGCGCTCGCCCGGCGCATCTGTGAGAAGTGCGGCAACATCTATAACATTGCAGACATCAGAAGGGGCAAGACACACCTGCCGCCGCTGCTGCCCAAAAAGAAAGGTGTGTGCGACAAGTGCGGCGGACGTCTATATCAGCGAAGGGACGACAATTACGAAACAATAAAAGACAGGCAGGATACTTACGTCAAGCAATCAGCCCCGCTGCTGGAATACTACCGCGGCAAGAGGATGGTAAAGGATGTGGACGTGGTCGGCGCGCCTGAAATGATGGTGCCAATAATAGTTGATGTCATAAAAAAGAACGTGAAGAAGTAAAAATTTCGTATATCCTTCAAAGTTTTAATTCGATTGTCAAAGCATTCTTATGATTTTTGTGTATTTTTATTGTTTTCTGATAACACTCTTCCATGCCACGCAGGAAAATAAACATAGCTATATCAGGCGGCTCTTGTACCGGTAAATCTGTTCTCGCTGCTTACCTTTTCGCTTCTCAAAAAAGTAAAGGCTTTGATTATGACCTGATTTTTGAGGAGAGTAGAAAGTTGAGAAAAGAATTTGGTAATTATAGAAGCCCATTTGAGAGATTTTATATGTGGCGGCAGCAGGAAAGAGAAGAACTCAGGTCGGTCGCAGAGGATGGTTTTATAACCGACGCCCCGTTGTTCAGTTTCTATGTATCATCACGAATGTACGCAAGAGAGCCAAGAGATAAGCTTGCTATAAGAGAACTGTTCAGAATGTGCCTCGAAACAGAAGACACATATCAACTTATCATAATAGCCAAAAATCCGCGTGAAATACACTACGCGAAAGACAACTGCAGAAGTGCGGAAGATGACGAATCCCTAAGACGCCATAATATTGTACAAGGCTTTGTAGAACATTTTTGGCCAGAAAAACTTTTGTTTGTCGAGGGCGCACCAAATGAAAGGCTTTCTCAGGTAGAATCTAGACTTGATAAAATCAGAAATGGTTAAGTATCAAAAGGTAAACGTCGTTATAGAAACTTTAATTAATACTCTGGACAACTACTTCTGATGAAATACAAGATCCATCTTGTTCCTATAATCTTCTTTCTACTTATTCTGGCCTATTTCGTACTTGTTCGGGCCAGGCCTCTCGAGGTTGGCACAATATCAAACTCTTTCGCCGTGGCCGCGACGATTGTCATAGGTCTGTGCTTCATAACGGGCCCGCTCAGCAGGCTCAAGCCGCATTTTGTGCATCTGCTCAAGTACAGGAAGCCGCTCGGACTGTGGGGTTTTGCTTTTGCCGCAATACATACTGTGGCGGCGTTTGCTGTCGAATATAGTTTCAACATATTCTTTGCGTACAGTCCAGCTAATGAAAACCTCCTTGCTTTGATCGGCGGCACAATAGCATTCGTTATATTCCTTGCAATGGCACTAACTTCGCGGGTCAAGTACATAAAATCCATGGGATACGAAAAGTGGAAAAAACTACAGAGGACCGGTTACATAGCGTTCTTCTTCGTGCTGCTCCACTTTACCCTGATAAATAACATGGCATTCGTGAACCGCCAGCTGGGCCAGTTCCTGTTTGCGTTCGCCTTATTTGTACTTCTATTGAGAATGCTTGTTATACTCCTCGGGAAAAGAGAAGCATACAAACCGGAAGAATTCCATGAAGTGCATGAAATAGAACCTGCGCGGTGAGAATTATAAATATTGAAATGGCTTAAATAATTAAGTAAATACTTCTTTCTGTTGGGGGAATAAAGCGAGGTATGAAATTCTTAATCAAAGGTGTTAACTATGTTACGTCAACCAATCATCACGGTACTCGGTCAGGCCTTTTTAATAAATTCTTTGACCATCTCTTCTAAAATATCTGCCTTAGTTTTGCCTTTCTTTATGCATTTGATAGAGAATTCTTTCCACAGCTCCTCATCAAGTTTAATGGTGAAGCCTTTTTTAGTCATTGCATATACTTTGAAACAAAACTTTAAATATTTATGTGACTTTATATATAGTAACATATGTGACTATGTTACAATGGTGGTAAAATGAAATGGATGGCTGTGCCAGAAGCGAATCGCGTGAAGGTTACAAAAGACTTCAAAGCATTTATTTTAAATTTGAAAGATGACATGTCATGGGACGAGTTTGAAAAAATATCAGGCACATCGAAACACATGTTGCAAGATTACATTTATGGAAAACAACGCTATCAACCAACTGTAAAAACTCTTAAAGAAATCGGACGGCGCTTTTTAATCTCGCCAGAAGTTATTCAAAATATGATTGTCTGGGATAAAGACTTGGAAAACTTGTCCAGAGACGAATTTGGCTTGGTTGATTCTGTTGTGGAATTGGAACGGGAAAAACATATAGATATGACTAAATTGTGCAAATACATGAAAATAACAGGGCAAACAAGGTCTTTCTTCTTCCCATTGAAACTGAAAATAGTAAACAAAGACTTTGTTGAATTCAGTTACGCAAGTAAAAACTGCCAATTTAATCCAAATCCTATAAGAATGAAAAGATATGTGCCATTTGACGAGAGACTTTTCCAAGTTTTTGGATTAATACAAGCAGAAGGCAGTAAATATGAAAAAAATCTCGCTTTTGTGTTTACAAATTCTTCGCCAAACACAATAAAATTTGTTTTGGATTATTTTAGAGAAACATGGTGTATAAATGAAGGATGGAAATGTGATGTCACTGCATGGAATTATAATAGCAAAGAAAATGAATTGGAAGCATTTTGGGCAAAAATACTCAATATTCCTGAAAATAATATTAAAATTAGAAAAGGACCAACATATAGACTATCAAAAACCGCTTCTGAATTGGGCGTTTGCCAACTGAGGCTCTTTAATAAAACATTTAATTCAATTATCATGAAATTACTTGAAGAAATCAAAACGTTTGTGGAGAATAATGACAGCTATACGGGTCATTACTTGACAGGCATATTTTCTGGCGATGGTGCTATAGCTACTCATAATGGAAAATTTCGGTATATAGGTCTGGCATTTAACCAAAAATCCGAAGAACTGGATCACTATCATAAAGTATTGAAAAGATGTGGTATAACTTTTGATAAAGAAATTATAAGAAAGAATAATAGAAGGTGTATAATTTTCAAAAACTGGAGGGTATATTATAAAATACTACAAATTACTAATGGAAAGCTTTTCTTAGACAAAACAAAAAATGACTTATTTATCAACGGAGTTTTAGAAAATCAATATTTTAAACCTCTCTTAAGATTAAACAGGCTGAAAGGTGGTATAATAACTGCCAAATTATACTCGGAAATGTTTAACGTAACAACAAGAAGTTCATTGGACTGCCTTGCAAGGTTAGTTGATTTAAATCTATTGTCGATAAATCAGGAGAGGCCACACGTTTTTGCAATGACTGATGAAGGCTATAAACTTATAAAATTCATTGAAAAACTAGAACGGTGATTAGAATGTCTCTAAGAGCACCAATCATAACTATAATAGGGCATGTTGATCACGGTATCTGCTACTAGCAGCCGTATAGACGACATTGCTCGATAAGATTAGAGGTACCGCTATAGCCATGAAAGAAGCTGGTGGAATAACTCAAAGCATTTCCAGTACCACAATAGAAAAAGATATAATCATGTCCAAATGTGGTCACCTGCTCAAAAAGTTCAACTTCCGCATAGACGTGCCGGGGCTGCTTTTCATAGACACGCCGGGCCACGAGGCATTCACCACATTGCGCAGACGGGGCGGCTCGATAGCGGATCTTGCCGTTCTGGTTGTGGACATAAACGAGGGCATAATGCCGCAGACGGCTGAGAGCATAGCCATCCTGAAAGAAACGAAGACGCCATTTGTTGTAGCGATGAGCAAGATAGACAGGATAAACGGCTGGACGAATGGCGAGTGCTTTATTGACAACTACGACAATCAGAGCGATAACGTAAAAGGCATGTTTGAGCAGAAATTCTACCGTATAGTCGAGCAGTTTGGCTCAAAAGGTGTAACGGTTGACAGATTCGACCGCGTCCTGGACTTCACAAAGATCGTAGCTGCGGTGCCGGTTTCAGCAAAAACTGGCGAGGGCGTGCCTGACCTGCTCGTCACACTGATAGGCCTGGCGCAGACCTTCCTGAAAGATCAGCTAATCAGCACGGACAGATCCGCCGGGATGGTGCTTGAAGTCAAGGAAGTCACGGGGCTGGGCATTACGATAGACACAATAATTTACGATGGCGCTGTCCGAAGGAATGATTTTCTTGTTGTCGGCGGCAGGACGCCGTTAATAGCGAAGATACGCGCTCTAATGCTACCGGATGCGATGCGTGACATGAGGACGGAGAAGAGATTCAACAACGTCAGCGAGGTAACTGCGGCATCCGGGGTAAAGATAGTCGCGCCCGGTATGGACGCAGTCATAGCGGGCTCGCCGATACGCACCGCAAAAACGTTTGAAGAAGCGGAAAAGCTGCTGGATGAGATGGAACAGGAGAAGGAAGAGGTGGAAATAGTAACAGAGGAAGAGGGCCTGATACTCAAGGCAGACACACTGGGCAGCCTGGAGGCGCTGATAAGCGTATTCAAGAACCATCCGATAAGGGAGGCGACCACGGGGAGCGTTACAAAAAAAGACGTGATAAAAGCCGAAGTCAACAGGAGCAATATTTACAGGATTGTTATAATATTTAATAGCCAAATAGCCGAGGATGCAGAAACGCTTGCAAAGGACAAGGGAATAAAGATACTCAAATCGGACGTGATATATCGCTTAATAGAAGATTATGAAAAATGGGCGAAAGAAGAGGAAGACAAAGTAAAAAAGCAGGAAGTAGATGCGCTGCCAAGGCCTGCCGAGATAAAACTCATACCCGGCTCGGTGTTCCGTGCGAACGATCCTGCGATAGTTGGATGCGAAATATATGGAGTACTAAAGCCCGGGACGGATGTCATGAAGGACGGTCATTCCGTCGGCACAATAAAGCAGATACAGTCGCAGGGGCAGAACGTGGACGAGGCGAAGACGGGCGACAAGGTTGCAATATCGATAAGCGGCCCGACGATAGGCAGACAGGTAAAGGAGAACGACACGCTCTTTACAGATATCAACAGCCATAACTACAAAGCGCTTCGGCGCAATGAAAAGTACCTGAGCCAGCCGGAAATAGCGACGCTCGAGAAGATACTGGAGATAAAGCGCAAGACAGACCCGAGATACGGGTTGTAACCCTTTTCTTTGAGAAAGAAAACCCCTACTGGAAAAGAAACTTATTACAAGAATTGGTTCACTGTCATTCACACTCTTTTGGTCTTAAGAACTTTTTCTTCATCATTGAGATATGCTTTCAGACAGGGGAATACGAGAAGCTATAAAGGCTGGCACTTTAGGAATAGAACCATTCAATGAGTCACAGCTTGGCGCGTGTTCCTATGATGTGGCGATAGAAAGAATAGTCAGGGTAAAAAGACCGAAACTTGCCGCGGCAGGAATTTCAAAAATTGGTATAGAGAGGTTTGCAGACAGGAGATGCGCACCCTATGACGGGGGCATGACGGGGGCATGACGGGCGGGCAGCTGTATGTCGGCGTGACCAGAGAAAAAATATACAGCGAACGGCCGATAAATATAACAACTCGCAGCAGTCCTGCAAGAATAGGGGCAGAAACACGTCCCGTAAACACAAATTTTCACCGTCCAACAAGTCATGCGTATATGTTGATGAGAACATATGATACAGAGTGCGAAATACCCGAGGGTGAAAAACTCTCGCAAATCGAGGTCGACCCTACGCATGTAGCCAGCAGAGAGACTGTAGAAGATTTAGTCAGAAATGATCGCCTTGTCGTTGTAACTGACCACCTCTCTCCAGATTTTCGCAAACCACACCCAAAACTTTCTTATTTGCACATGTATGAAAACGGGGTTGTCTTGCACTTGGGAAGACTGTTAAGAAAATATAAGGGCGGAACTCTGCACATAGGGCAAAACAATGATTCTTGTTTTGAATTGATAGATATTGCAGAAATTATAAGAGAGATGGGAAAAAGAACCAGAAATGCAATTTCCCTAGCGTACATGATTGAGCCATGCAGGTTTCATTTGGGCGAAACGTACGAATCGGTCGGGCTTCCGGACGATTATGCCGTCATGCTAGAAAAAATACATGGCGACTGGCTACGTGGTAACATAGATTCACACGCGCCGTTAGTTGCTGCAGGCTCGCCCGTGCACAAAATAGTTTATGAACTTTATTTTCCAGATGGCATGGCGGTTCATGAAGGAATGGCAATAGGTCAAATGAACCTGCATGCGTTAGACCAGAAACCTGAGAAACCATACAGAGGCAGATATACAGGACAGAGTGATGTGCAGACCAGCCTATCACACCACGGTCTCTAGAAATTTTCTTCGACAAACTTGTAGATGTCTTTTATGTCTGAGTACGGCACAACTTTGCACTTCTTGATTGTGTTGCCGCGCGCCATTCTCGAGACGTTTTGTTCGACGGATTTATCATATAAAATGAAAACCTTCTTTTTTCCCTTGCCGAGAATGTAGCCTGCTTCGAAGCCTACGCCGAATCCGCTTCCTGTAACCTCTGCGATGAGCGCGTCACATTCATCTATCCATTTCATGTCGCGCTCGAATATGAACTGCGGCGTCTTGAGGCCTTCTTCGTCGCGGACGTTTCTGGAAAGAAGATGTGTTGTAAGTATAGTGTGTCCGCGGCTCTGCAGAAGCTTTGCAAGGCTTTCGACAAGCTCTAGCTTCGCGCGGTCGCCTAAAACTGTGAATGCTAGGTAAATTTTCATAAGTATGACTCGAACTCTTCTCTGGAAATTTTCAAATCTTCAGAAATAATTTTCTTCAGCAAACCAGGACCAATCTCCTCAGCAGGGTGATTGGGAATCGACGTGGTCCTTCCATTCGGATGCTCAAAAATCATATGCTTTCCGGTTCTTATTAGAGTAAAGCCCATTTTATTCAGAATTCGCGACATATCCCGAACCGTGAGGACAGGAAGTTTTGTAATATCTCACACCTCTATCTGCTGGAGACCTATAAACTTTTCCTGTATTGTCTTGCCCTTTGTTGCTTCTAGATATTCCACTATCAGCTCTTTAGTCCTTTTCATAAGCTCGTCCAAGCTTTTGGCCTGTGTATGGCAGCCTGGAAGTCCAACTACATCAGAAACGAACCATCCATCATCGTCTTGCTCTATTAGCACGTTATAAACATTCTTCATAGGTCTAGTATCTCGTGTAATGTATTTAAAATCTTGACATTTCTAGCTAGTTGTACCCAACATGTCTCATAGCTCTATCACTTTGCTCTTCTCAATGAACTTAAGAAATTTTGAGTTCTTGTTTTCTATCCATGAGACGCCCTTGGGACCTATAAGGATAGAGCCTTTGTCTTCAAGATACGCAAGGATAATTCTAAGGGTTTGGTCCATTATTTTTTTCTTTAGGTTGCGCTTTAGTTCCTCCAATGAAACAGGTCCGTCTGCGTCTTTCAGTGTCTTTTCAACCATGAGAACAGTCTTCAAAGTAGGCCAATGATGTATATTATCATCAAGTCTTATGTTGAATTTCTTTTCCACGCTAACATCCACATAAATCACCTAATTACATATGTATATAAACTTATACGTAACTATTCTTCTGCCTTCTTTGTTAAATCTAACGGAGCGTCCTGTAGATACTTCAGCCCATAACGCAGCGCAAGCTCGGCTTTCACAAGCTCCGAGCCTATGTCCGTCGCATGAACCATGTCGGATATGAGGCCCTCCTGATGCAGTTTTTTGTTTATTTCCCAGTATGTCATCCCATTATCCTTTAATCGAAATTCAAAACTGTCCATTTTCTGCTGCTGGGGCGTGTAATGGTCAACAATTATTTTCTTGCCGGGGCGGTCTAGCCTTATAACAAAGTTACCGCGCGGGTCGCCTACAAACTTCTGCGACGGCTTGTAGAGGTTCTCGATTATATCATTAGCTTTGCGCCAGTCATGCTCGTATATGTGCGCGCTTCCCGATACAGTGGTGAGCGGACCTATTTTCAGCCCCAGCGCGTCTGCAATTTCTTTTTGCATATGGCGAAGTCCGAACGAATTGAGAGGCCATGCGGAGAACATGTCGTTGCTGCGGATGAATGCCGTTAAGAATAGCACTCCGTTCTGCACCAACGCCTGCAGCGCGACCCAGCAAGGGGGATTAGTGCTGTTCATGTCCCTGTCATGATCCCACGTGACTGCTACTGCGCGTCTTGAGTAGTTTGTTTTTTTCAAATCGTCTATTATAAATTTTATCTGGTCGCCACCTACTGCGTGAGAACGCAATCTGTTGCCGTAAGTGTATTCTGTACCGGCAGGTATCTTGTCGGTCATGACCTGCGGCAAATAATTATTTATTTCGTTTTCGTCAAACCAGAGCCAAGGAGCAATGTACGGCTTCTCAGGATCCTCGCCGTCTACTACTACGGTCAGGTCTATAATCTCGCGCATATCCGAGCTATGTTGTGTTTTCTTTATGGTGCCGAATTTCATGATATGTTTCAATATTTTTCCCCATGCGTCCGATATAGTAGCCTCGCGAATCAGGAAGCCGACCTTCTCGGATGGAAGCACGTCGACCTTTACCGGCGGGCTGACAGGGAAAACCCTTGGGGCAGCAAACGCAGCCAGCTTCGGCAGCGAGTTGATCTTCTCCAGGATCTTTTTGCTGTCTATAGTGTTGCGCATGTCAAAAACAGTAACATGCTTTCGGAAGTCCTCGACGGCATCTATTGGTATTTCCTTTTCAATCGAGAAATCGCTTCCGATTATCTTATGCTCCCCGTCGACGCCATTCTTCATCAGCGCAAGAAGTGTGTCGCCGCTCTTCGATATGTCGACGCCGCACAATATGATGTACCGTATATTCGGGTTTGAGAGTACGGCGCGCAAAAGGTAGTTGACTCCTTCATTATAATATAAGTTCCCAGCCACCGTAAACCTGTCGCGAGATATGCCTTCAGTCACTTTTTCCTTGAGTGTCCACAGGCTGCATATGCCCACATTTGATTCGACATTGCCGCGTACAATGCTGTCAGAAAAGAAGAACGGCCATTTAGGATCAATCTGCATGAGTTCACTAACGCAAGAAAAGATATAAAATCAAATCAGTTATTTTTTCTTTGAATAGAGACTTGTTTTCATAAGACCTTCCCTGACTTTAAGGAACTCATTGAACTCCACATACGCATCGCTAGTTACGCGTCTCATTATATTGTCTAGATCACGACTATTGTACATTCTCACAAGCCCTGACTTTCCGTGGTCGGGAACCAGTACAAACTTCCTGGCCTTTGGAGATAAAAATGACCCGCCGCCTTCCAGCGGTGCGATTTCTGCGCGGTACCATGCGAAAGCTTCTATAGGATCGGTTGTGCTGACGACAAGATATTCGCGTTGACTGGTAAGTGTGTCAATATCAATTGCCTCTTGTCTTCTAACATTTTCATACTCTCTTGAAATACTTCGACCTTCCTGAACGGCATAATTACCCAGAACTGCAGTCAGTAAACCTGCTGCGACGAAACCAAAGTAGCGCCGTATATCTGGGCTGTGTCTAGCGAAAATACCCTCTCCTGTGTTTACGATTACTCCTTTGTCGTGCATAGTTAGACCGTTTCTTTTTGCATACTGCATAGAACCTGCAAAAGGTGCAGCGGCACTTGGTTCTACTCTCATGTGGATCTCATTGCGCAAATATTCAAACTCCTTCATGAGCTGTCTGTCAGAAACTACAATTATTTCGTGCCCGTCGGTCCTGCATATCTCATCCAGCATTGACTTGAAATCAGAATAAGGTGTGACAAGCTTGTCCGCGGGACTCCTTCCTACGCGCCTCTTGAAAATTTTGCGCGAAGCAAAAACATTATCATTTATGGTGACACCAACTATTTTCGGGCGGCGTGGACTATCATGAACGGCAAGCGCAAGTTTCGTCATCAGTTCGCCCTCGCCCACCGGCACGAACCAGTACCTCGCATCGGCCCTGTACAATTCTTCGGCCAGTCCGCCGTATCCGTCAGGCAAACCCACGCGTTCGACGACCTTGTATTCAGCTGTTTCATCCCCGACTATGTGACGCGCCATTGTATCAAGTGTATTGTTCGGTATCGGACCGTCCCTCAAATTTACAGTATGAACCATGCCATAGGCTGCCAAGGCATTTTTTATAACATCCGGCGTATCATTGCCTACCAGATGCAATGTCCTGCGCTGCTTTCCAGTGGATTTCTCATAAGCCTGGCAAAGTCTGCCAAGAGAAATCCCTGAATTGCCGGATGTTATCTGAACATACCAGATTGGTGTGTCTACGTTCCTGTCCTCTTCCAGGACGGCCAAATTCCTCCTGTCCTTAAATGTGCCGCTGGCTTCATTTTCTGATTCATCCTTTACAGCCACATTAAAATGATAGCGGCCACTAAGTTGCGGTATGTCCTTGAGGCTTGTATTGCCTATACCGAATCCAAGCTGTCTCCTGCTATATATTCTGAGAGGATTGACCATTACCATACCTTATAGCTATTGCCATTTGCGTTTATAAACCTTTATTATTTCACTACTTTCTAGTGCTAAGCATGAGATATTGCATGTTCTTCCGAAACGAGAACGGAGTCAAATGTTTGTATTATATCCGAGAATTTCTCACGTATTTCGTTTGATATATTGTAAAATTCCTCTACAGACGGCACCTCTAGCTCCAGTTCAAGATCCCACTCTCCGAGCACCTTGATCCAGTGTATGATATTGGGATGGCGACGCACGTACAACTTAAAATCTTTAATTCTCTTTTCGTCCGCGTTCTGGAATTTTATCAGGCACTTGAAGAAAAGGTAGTTTAATTTTCTGTAATTGATTGCCAGTTTATATCCAACCAGTATGCCCCGTTTTTCGAGCATTTGTTTTCTATAACGGACTACCCTATCGGTAAGGTCCGTAAGCCTGGCTATATTTGTGGAAGATGCGCGCGAATTCATCGAAATTGCCTTTATTATTTTCATGTCGTCATCGTCCACTCTTTCTGCATGCGCCGGGCTGCAGAAAATGAAAACCTTGCGCAGCGGGTTGACACCGCCTGATATGTACTGCCGTGGATACGTTTCAGCTTCAGTCGTTATCGCAAAAGAGTTTTTCTGGAACATGAAATCGAACTTGTGAAAGAGCGAGTCCTTGAACGTCTCAAACTCGAACATGGAATGAAAACGTATGGCCACCATCAGGTCAAAAGACCCCTCGCAGCTCGCCAGCCAGCCTAGGTTCTTTTCTTTCATAATGAAATCTATTATCTCTTTTTTCTTTTCGGCTGATATGTGGCTATACTTAATATAGAGCTTATAATGTGTCAGCCCCAGCTTCGTGAAATGCGACAATGCTATATAATTCGATATGATTTTCTTCTCTTCGAGCTGCCTTATCCTGTAAGCCACGGCCTCCTTTGTCGTGCGAAGCTTTCTTGCTATCTTCTTGAGGCCTACTGTGGCGTCGTTGTCGAGTTCCAGCAGTATAAGCCTGTCCTTGGCGTCCAGTTCCATGTTATCACTTATTTTTGTTTACATACATAAATATATAAAATTTGTCATTTATTTAAAACTTTATGAAATAAATTTTATATTCTAGACATTTTAATTATTAGGAAGTGGTAGCAGTAAGACGTGGTACGTAGTACGCTACGGGGTTGTGGAAATGTCAGAACAAGCGACACAAATAGTTGAGTTATCTGCCTCGGAACGGCTGGCGCGATATGTCATAGAACACGAAGCAAAAAGTATAGCAGAAAATGCAACAGAGTATCTAATCGAAAAATTGACGCGGGAATATAATTTGGCCTGCAAAGTGTGTGAATGGGGTAGTTCCGGATACAGCCAACTTTGGATAAGGATGATTTACACAGACCCAAGAAAGGCCGGGTACGGAGCTGCAGAAGAAACAACACAACAAAATGGTTCATTTGTATTCACCGGAAGACCAAAATTTTACTCCCTAGGCGTGCGTGGTATGCAAGATGCAGGCCTGATATTTTCCATAGACCATCAGGCAGCATACAAACGAAACTTAGATGAAATACACGCCTGCCTTACAGAACCTGCAAAAACAGAAGGAGTCAATACAATATGAAAGCAATTCATATAATCGGGGTATTGATTCTCGCAATAATAATTATAGGCGGGGCTGCCGTTTTAGTTAACCAGCCAAGCGTCACGGGCAATGCGACACAAGAAACGATAAAGATCGGTGCTTTATTTCCTTTAACCGGCGACGTCGCCCAGCTTGGAATACCTGCAAGCCAGGCCGTTGAACTTGCAGTAGAAGAAGCGAATGCGGCAGGCGGAGTTAACGGCAGGAAAATAGAATTTGTGAAAGAAGATGGCGGATGCAATCCTAAAGATGCCACTAGCGCAACCACCAAACTTATAGAAATAGATAAAGTAGTTGCTATAATAGGTGGGTTTTGCTCTGGCGAAACATTGGCGGCGGCGCCTATTGCAGAAAGAAACAGGGTTATTTTGTTTTCACCAACTTCGTCAAATCCAAAAATAACAGAAGCGGGGGATTTTATTTTCAGGTCTTATCCTTCGGATGCATTTCAGGGCAGTTATGCGGCTGATTATGTTTACAACCAGAAAAATGCCAGAAACGCATCTATACTCTACATAAATAATGACTGGGGGACAGGAATAAAAGTGACATTCAGAAACAAGTTTGAGCAACTGGGTGGTGCAATAGTCTCTGAAGATACATTTGACCAAAGCACAACTGACTTGAGAACCCAGCTCACAAAGATAAAATCCCTGAACCCGGATTTCATATATTTCCCAGCCCATCCTGCAGAAACTATCATAGGTCTCAAACAGGCGAACGAACTGGGTCTTCCAGCTACATTGTTTTTCGGAGGGGATGGCGCTGAAGATGGAATAGTAGCGGATTCACTAGGCTCGGCAGGTGAAGGTTTCATGTGGGTTGTGCCTTCGACAAACCCACCTCAGGATTTCGTGGAAAAATTCAAATCCAAGACAGGAAAAGAACCATCACTAGGTGTTGTGCAAGCTTATGACAACGCGAAAATACTGACAGAAATAATTTCGAGAGTCGGAACTGATACAGAAGCCATAAAAAACGAACTATACAAAATAAAGGACTACAGCGGGGTTTCAGGAAAAATAACAATAGACAGTAACGGCGACCTTGCTAATGCCGAATACCAGCTTCGCGTAATAAGAAATGGCAATATGGAAAACGCGTGATTCTCGTTTTTAATTCTTCTTATTTAAATTATTAACGTGGTTTAGTGGTCCTCGAGCAGCTTATCCTTAATGGCATAATAGCAGGCGGAATATACGCACTCATTGCGATAGGCTTTTCGATGACTTACGGGCTTCTGCGCTTTCTCAACCTAGCCCACGGGTCGCTCTACGTTGTAGGCGCGTATCTTGCTTACTTGTTTTTTTCGCTGGGAATGCCGATCGTTGCAGCTTTCATCCTGGCTGTAATCGGCGGCGCGATC
>Ga0209541_10011156_pt1 | contig 14115 bp, 9 predicted proteins | sample RifCSPlowO2_01_FD_184027 | JGI IMG/M metagenome (GOLD analysis project Ga0209541, IMG submission 184027) | Groundwater microbial communities from Rifle, Colorado - Rifle CSP2_plank lowO2_0.1 (SPAdes) (version 2) | ecosystem: Environmental > Aquatic > Deep subsurface > Groundwater | place: Rifle... | reverse complement strand
AGAGGCATCAACGAATGACGCGCCAAAAAACAAGACTAATATCACCATCAAAAGCATGCTCTTTTTGATCATGTTCATAATTAATAAGTTGGAACTAAAATATACACAATCGATCCACTGTATAAACCCGCGGCCTGCTGATTCGTAACTTCTGTTTTAAAAACCATATCAAAATTTTCATTATCCGCGGCGATCGCGCTAAAACCAATTTCTTTAGGCGTGTTTTCCAATTTGGCATAAGTATTATCCGGGGCAAAACGAAGAGAATTTCCCGCCAACACATCATCCCCTGAATGATATCCATAGGCTCCTGCCGTCGCGGGGGGGATAGCCCAGGCATCCGGCGAGCTGTTGCCGGCCGCCACCGGCGCTATTTCACTTTCCCCCACCAATCCCTGACGTTGAAATATAAAAATCTGATAACCCTGCCTATTATTGGCGTTTACTGTTAAACGTTGAGCCGCTTCATTTTCCAAATTTACGCCCAAATCACCGAACGTTATGCTTTGCGGAGTGGTAGAAATATCTGTGGTAACACCCTCGGTCGCTATTCCCGCCGGAAGTCCGCTCACGGTAAGGGTCAAAATCGGCCCTTTGGTGGTAATGCTCGGAAAAGACTTGCCAACGCTGACGGCCACAGGTTTACCGCTTACTGTGTCAAAAATTCTAAAAAAATAAGTGGCGCCAAGTACTGCCAGCTCGTTTTTCAAAGTAAACTCATATTCAGCGGTTGTATTCTTCTTTTGGCTAAAAGTGGAAGAACTGACACCGGATTCATTGTGTGTCCCACAACCATCTCCCACGCCTCCGCCGCAAACATCAGCATCGCTTAACAATTTAACACTGACAGGCTCATTATCGATTCCCCCACCATCAGCATAACACCACAGTGAATTTGGAACGCAAGATGATATTTCCGCCACACCCATCACCTCCTGTGAAAAATTCGGATATTCGGAAAATTGCAAACGAAATTTAACATTTTTTCCAGCGGCTCCGCCGAAATCTTTTACTGCAAACCTCAACTTTACTATTTCAAAATCCGCCATTTCTAAAAGGGGGACATTTTCCCCTCCCAAGGGTTCAACCGGTGTTTCAACACCCTCATCATTATACCAACGCCAGTTTTGCGAAAATGGAACAAAATCCTTTTTTCCAAAATACGCGAAACCTGCCTGCAAAATAAAATTAGAGCTTGTGGACTGGCCGGAGATCGCCTGTCCCACAACGTTTATCTGACCAAAATTTGTGGAAGACGACCAGCCTCCCGCGGAATCAAGAAGAGGACTTTTATTCGTAAAATTCAGGCTCTTAAATTCAGCGGCGCGGGAAAAAAATACCGGCGCGCTTAACACAACAAACACAAAAAATAGCCCTTTGAAAAAAATAGATCGCGTTATCAGACTTTTTTTTCTAATCACACTTTTTTAATTCCTGTTATAATTTTTACCGCGCCGATTGTTCATTCGCGTCCGTGGTGGTGGAAGATGATGCTATGAGAGTGTCGACCGAAGTGGTGGAAATTGTGGCAACGACATCCGCGACAGTAACGACGGCATCCACGGAGATCGGTTGTTCATCCACAAACTTTTTATCCACCGCTTCCAAATTTTCTCCAACTTGATAGGTACTGATAAGAAACCAATCAAACTTCACCTCTTGGGTCGCGGATTTTGCCAGACCTACGGTAAAACCCTGACCCGGAACCTTGTCTATCACCGCCAATGGCATCTCGATCGTCACGGAAAGCGGTGTCAACAGTATTTTTGAATTCATCTCAACCAGTGCATTTGGAACAAACACTTCCGTTGCTCCATTGGGTATAATCCCTTGTCCTGTGATCTGATCTTTTCCTTCAGGCAAAATAATATTTCCACCGGGCAACAACGCTAGGCCTTGCGTGAAAATATTGTCAAACACCGCCGTAGTCGCCCTGATGAACTGGGAAAATATGAATGTTACCCGCTCGGCCACGGCCTCCATTTCCTTTATTTTATCAAAAATTTCCTGCCATGCTCCGCGCGCCGGCAAGGACAAGCTTTTTCCCGCCGCCACATCTTCGGAATTTGTCGCGGACACTACATCTTCGGACAGGTCTATCGTCTCCAAATGTAAAGTGGACGAAACACCGGCATCAATTGTCTTTTCTCCCACCGTGAAAAAATCTTCACCTCTTATCCGGACGATGCCGTTCTCCGCCACACCCACCCAATATTCCCCGGCCGCCATATTCCATTGTCTTAAATCATCTTTAAATAAATACCGTCCATTTTGACAAACCGCGCTGGCGTTATAAACCGGTATTTTTTCAGTAGAAGAAACAAAAAATTGCACCTGCGTTTTACCGGTCTCACAAGAACCGCCGATCTCTATTTTTTTACTTTCCCGCTCAAACTTTATATTTTCAACATCGGCCGCTTGGACAAAAGAAGCAAATAAAAACGCCGATCCTGTTAGAGCGACAGCCAAAAAAAATATCCGGCCATAAATTCTAAAAAATTTCTTCATATTATCTAATTTGTGAGTAATTGCAATTCAATTTTTCTTATGACCGCATCCAACGATCCATTTCCCACAATTAATGCTCTAACATATGCATCTGTTTTTGCAGGGATAGGAACCAATTCAAAATTACCGGCGGAAACGGCGTTAACCGGAGCCGTGGCCGCAATATCGTTGCCAAAATTATACCATGTGGCGTTATCAGTTGAATACTGCAAACGCAATTTTACAAGACCGGAGGCCGTGCTGGCTATAAAAACTCCTCTAAAACTTCTAAAATCCGACAGATTGATTTTTGTCCTCGTGATGTTGTTAGGTGGCTCCGCTCCTCCCGCGGGCGGATTGGTCATTGCCACCCCCACCGCGTCAGCGAACAGAGAAACAATTTCATATCCGACATCACAATCTCTCCATATCCCATTTTCATAACAACGAAATTTTCCGATGTTACTATTGTAATAAGTGGCTCCGGCAATACCGGCAGGATCCCCGGCATCCATTTTTTTGTCCAGCACTAAAAGGGTGGTCGGATCAGCAACTCCACCATCATCTCCTATTTTTACAAAATTATTAACTGTATCGGCCGTTAAAAGATTTTCATCACCGGTAGCATTTTTAACTACAAAAGAGGACATGGAATCCGCGAGTGGAATAAAAGACGAATCCCCGACCACGCCGGAGCCACCATAAACAAACAAACCGCCTCCATCTATATGCATACCGCCGCCTAAAGACAAATGATTATTAATTATGGCATCGGCCTCCACTTGCAGAGAACCGGCGCTAAGGGAATGAATTAAACCGGAAACTGCCTCAATGCCGGTAATATCAATCACGCGCAAAACATCTGATCCGGCTCCTTGACTGAACACCACGCAGGCGTAATGACCGAAAACAAAAATTGATCTGGAGAAACCCGGCAAACTTAAAGCCGATCCTCCCGCAACGGTTGGCGCGGTTGGATTACTAACATCCACCACGCGAAAATTATCCGTTCCGGCGGCATTATCAAAGGTGATGTAGGCATAACGGCCGGAGACATGCACCCCCCACGCGCTATATCCCAAGACAAATCCCGCGCCTCCAACCACTATCGGCGCGGACGGATTGGAAATATCTATAATCCTAAAGGCATCGGTGTTAACCGTGTTGTAAAATGTTAAATAAGCATAACGGCCCTCCACATACACTTGTCTCGCCGCGACGGGAAGGTTTAGACTGGCGCCGCCAACTACGACAGGGCCGGCCGGGTTGCTCACATCCACCACGCGAAAATTATCCGTTCCGGCGGCATTATCAAAGGTGATGTAAGCGTAACGGCCGGAGACAAAAATATGTTGCCCGTTGGCAGGTAAAACAAGACTACTTCCTCCAACTACTTTTGGGACAGCCGGATTGCTTATATCAACCGCGCGGAAGCTGTTCGTTCCGGCGGCGTTGTCAAACACCATATAAACATAACGCCCCGCCACAAAAACAGAAGAGGGAAACCCCGGCAATGACAAACCCGACCCGCCCACTATCTCCGGCAGAGCCGGATTGGTTATGTCTACGACGCGTAAAATTTCCGTGCCGGCGGAATTATTCAAAACAATATAGGCATAATTGCCGGCCACAAAAATTTGTTTAGCTCCCCCGCCCGGAAAAACCAAACCGGATCCCCCAACCACTTTCGGGATGATAGGACCCTCCTGCAAAAAACTACCACCCGCTAAATGCAACTTTTCTTGCGGCGCATCAGTGCCAATACCCACATTGCCGTTATTGGACGCTATGATAATATTCCCTCCCGCATTTTCATTGGCGATAGTTAAAACGGTTGAGCTTACACCGGCAAAACCAAAATACCCTTTGCGTCCTGCTCCAAAACCGCCGGGATAAAACTGCATGAACGCATTGTCGCCGCCTTCCAAATTTAAAATTCCTCCATTTCCTTTAATGTGCAACTTGGCCATGGGATTCATAGTTCCCACACCCATAAAACCGCTTAAAATATTAGTTAAAATATTTCCACTATCAACAGACCCTTGCATATAAAGGTTAGTGGAAGAAACAGCGTTAATTTGCGGATTTACTCCTCCTAAAACCAAATTCCCCGAAGCAAGCGCCGGTATTTCATTTCCGGAGGCCTGCTGGCTGGCATGAAAACCATCTACACTGTTGGAATTTATACTATACGGCGCGGAATAAATTCTCTGGCGAGGACTCAATGTTTCAAAAACTTCAACCCCGTCCCCGGGAGCGCAAGTAGCGCCATTTTTTTGCGCCACCTCAACATTGATAAACACCGTGTCATTATCCTGAAAATTAAAATCCAATGCGTCTCCCCCCGCCAACTGGTCGCCAATGCCGACATCAAACACGCCGTCTTTTACATTAATTGTCATGGAAGAAGGAACGCCTGCCGGCCAAAGTTTGTTATCCGGAGGCCCCACCACCACCTCATCATAAATAGAAAATTTAAAACAATAATCCGCCCCCGCTCCACCCAACAAATTACCATTCGCATCCAAAAGACGGCCTTGGTAATTTATAATACCGGGTGCGCCGACATCTGCCCGGACAGCCGATGCCGGGAAAATAAAACATGTCACCGCCATCATTATCAACACACTCTCAAGCATTCGTACCATGGATTTATTTCCTTTTTTTTTCCACACCATCATACTCCTCAAATTTAAAAAACGCGCAAATTACTTGCACGCTCTAAAGGGTGTCTAAAAATAATACCTATTTTCTTATTCAGCCCCCCTTAAAATTATAATATCATTAAAAAAACAATAAGTAAATATATAGGTAAATTTAGTTGTGGATAACCAAAATTTTATCGTTCGCATACTATTTTAATTCCACCCCCGATCCCGCATTGCTTGTGCTACCCTATCCACTGCGAGCACAAATGCTGCAGTACGCATATCTATTTTATGTTTTTCTTTTTTATCCCACACGGCATTAAAAGAATCCTCCATGATTTTTTTCAATTGCTTCAAAACGTCTTCTTCGGTCCAATAATAATTATATGTGTTTTGCACTTGCTCAAAATATGACACTGTCACACCCCCGGCATTTGTCAAAATATCCGGTATCAACAACACACCTTTTTTAAATAATTTTTCATCTGCTTCCGGAGTAGTCGGCCCGTTAGCCAATTCAGCAATAATCTTTGCTTTAATTCGCGGAACATTCTCTGCCGTAATTTGATTTTCCAGAGCGGCTGGAACAAGCACATCCACGTTCAACTCCAGCAACTCTTCATTGGTCACAGCACGCGCACCCGGAAAACTTACCGTGCCACCAGTTTTCTTATTCTTTTCCACTTCTTTTGGATCAAAACCCGCTTCATTATATATACCACCTTTAGAATCACTAACTGCCACTATTTTATATCCTCTATCATACAAAATCTTAGCCATATAACTGCCGGCATTGCCAAACCCCTGAATAGCCACTGCGGTATTCTTGGGATTTAATCCTAATTTTTGTACAGCTTTTTCCAACACATACACACCGCCTTGCGCAGTGGAAAATCCACGCCCGGCAGAGCCACCAATAGATAACGGTTTGCCGGTAATAAACCCGGGAGCATGATGCCCGGTTATTTTTTCATATTCATCGAGCATCCAACCCATAATTTGCGGGGTGGTGTACACATCCGGAGCCGGCACATCCTGATCATGACCAACATATTTATATATGGCGCGAATATATCCACGAGATAATCTTTCCAATTCTCCAAGTGATAATTCTTTCGGGTTAACAATTATTCCACCTTTGCCACCACCTAATGGAATTCCCACAGTAGAACATTTCATTGTCATCCAAAAAGATAAAGCTTTTACCTCATCTTCCGACACATTCCAATGATAACGAATACCTCCCTTAAACGGACCACGAGCATTGTTATATTGTATTCTAAATCCTTCAAAAACTTTTACCACACCATTATCCATTTTCACGGGAATGTATACTTTCAAAGACCTTTGTGGAGCCTTGAGCTGGGCATAAATATTTTCCTCCAAACCAAGAATTTTCACAGCCTTCTCCAACTGGGCCATGGCATTCTGAAAAGCGCTTTGTGACATATAATATGGTTAATGTCATCTTGAGAAAAGCGAAAGAACTTTTAACTGTCATTCCCTTGAAAAAGGGAATCCAGACGTTGGTACGACCTGGATCCCCGCTTTCGCGGGGATGACAATTGAAAGAGATTCTTCACTTTGCTCAGAATGACAGCTTTTTAAGCACTTTTTTCAGTATAACAGAAGCTTGTCCACAGGGCAACTTCATTCTTGCTCATTCAAATATTTCCTCACAACCCTATATCCGCCCCAAGCCATCACTCCCACCAAAAGCCATACCGGAATGAAAATCACAATCCAAATAATAAAATTCACAACCTGTTTTCCCGCATCAGTCAAAGCACGTATCGCTTCTTTCACCACTGCCAACGGCTTCCATTTATTTTGTTCATCGTAAGTAGGTAAATTTTCAGGATCAGTTGCCATTTGAATTGTAATCGAAGCTAGATCCGTACTCTGTTTCAAAAATTTCATTCTACCTTGCAGGCGTTCAATATTGGATCGCACATTAGTTAACTCTCTTTGCACTTCAAGTATATCTGAAATTTTTTGCGCCTTGGCTAAAATCTGCAAATACTGAACTTCAACAGCCTTAAAATTTTTCAATTGAGCGTCTAAATCCACATATTCTTCGGTAATATCATCACCACTTGATCGTTCACCTTTTACCTCACCGTATTTCTTTAAAGCTTCCAGACTACTTTCAAACTTAGCGCCCGGAATTTTAATCGTTACCGTTCCAACCGGCGACAATCCCATTTTATATATATAACTATTTACAACGAAACCCTCATTTTGTCCGGCGAAATCTGTGATATCTTTGGCTGTTTTATACACATCGGGAACTACGAGAGAAATATCTGCTGTTTTTACAATCATTCTTTCTGTTCCAATATTGGCGGACACTGCCCCTTTTGTAGATACTGCAGAACCAAACGCAGGTGCCATTTGCAAAGATTCTCTGCTCATTACGCCGACTGACGGCACCCCAAGACCTACAGCTTCCCCAAACTCAACTTTCAAATCATTATTTGTATATTGTGGCGAAACACGATTCTTAACAAAAATAACCGAGACAAAAACTATACCAATAATGACCACGAGAGCTACTCCGGCCATTTTTACACTGCGTGGAAGCATATATTTTTAATTATGATAAATATTTTTCCATCATCGCCTTCAATTTCTCTTTCTGCACACCACCGGTCATCTGATCTATCATTTCACCATTTTTGAAAATCAAAAAAGTTGGAATACTCATCACATTATACTGCCCGGCCACATTACTATTTTCATCTACATTGCATTTTCCAATTTTAATATTTTTTCCTTCTAATTCTGTGGCCAGCTCATCCACCAAAGGCCCCATCATCTGACAAGGGCCACACCAAGGCGCCCAAAAATCTACAAAGACCGGTTTGTCTGATTTAATTACTTCATCGTTAAAATTTGCATCGGTAAATATGTGGGACATATGGTTTAAATTATTATATTGTCCCGATGTAAAATCGGGATCCCGACCTTGCGTCGGGATTAAATTGTCACGATGTTGTTTTTTGTCATTTCGACCGAGTGTAACGAGTGGAGAAATCCCTTTAATTCATCACGCAAGGGATCTCTCCACGCGCTCCAGCTACGGCTGTCGTTTGGTCGAGATGACAAATGGACGAAAATAATGATCGCAGAATGAACACTAAAATATTTTACCAATTTCTGCCGTTTTTATCAACTGGTAATCTTTTTCATTGCGTTTTTTTATTTCAACACTGCCTTGCTCTAGAGTTTTTGGACTGATCACCAAGCGCGTCGGGATACCAATTAGATCACTATCTGCAAATTTAGCGCCGGCAGATACTTCGCGGCGATCATCATAAAGTACAGACACACCTTTTTTCTGAAGTTCATTATATAGTTTAGCGGCTTCTGTATAAGCAGTTTCGTCTTTACCTAAGGCAACGAGGTGAACTGCAAACGGCGCCACCGCTTCTGGCCAAATAATGCCTTTATCATCATGAAAAATTTCCGTCAAAACTCCCATCAAACGAGAAGGTCCAATACCATAGCAGGCCATTTCCACCGGTTTCTCTTGTCCGTCCTCATCCAAAAAATTAAATTTAAAGGCGCTGGAATATTTTGCTCTCAATTTAAAAATATTTCCAACTTCGACAGATTTTTTCTCCACCAAATCTTGATTCCCACATTCAGGACATTGATTTTGTTCTTCGATAATTTCTTTGTTTACAGCAACATGACATTTTTCACAAACATAAATTGTATCTTCTCCAATATCTGACAAGGTTTGAAATTCATGTGAATATTTACTAAATACTCCACCGGAAGCATAAGTAAGATGTGTCATATCTCCGATACCTAGACGTGCATAAACTTTCATGTAAGCTTTTTTCACCTCTTCATAATATTTATTCATATCATCTTCAGTGGTATGAAAAGAATACATGTCTTTCATGTTGAATTCTCGCCCACGCAGAAGTCCGGATTTAGCACGTGGTTCGTTTCTGAATTTATTTTGCACCTGATAAACACACTGAGGCAAATCGCGATAAGAAAAAATATATTTTTGCACCAATGGTGTCACAATTTCTTCGTGTGATGGATTTAAAACTAATTTTGATCCATTTTCGCCTTCAGTTCTAAAAAATATAGAGCCAAAGCCACTGTCTTGATCACGCCCAGTTTTAACATAATTTTCTTCTTGAGTCAGGGTTGGCATCAAAATCTCATTGCCACCAACAGCATTCATTTCTTCACGGACAATATTTTGAATTTTATTCAAAACTCGCAAGCCAAGCGGTAAATAATTATACACACCGGCCATTTGTTTGGAGATAAAACCTGCCTGCGTCAAAAGACGGGCATTTACGCAATCTGCATCGGCTGGAGCAGTTTTGCTAGTTTTGCCGAAAAGCTGAGAGTATAACATATGTTGATGAATTTCAAAACTATTGCTGTCATCCCCGTGAAAACGGGGATCCAGTGTCCAACACCTAGATTCCCGCTTTCGCGGGAATGACAAATAATATTTAATTTAACACAAGTTTCTTCGCCTTAGTCTCCTCTTTATATGCTTCCAGTATATCCCCTTCTTCTACTTTAATTTTCCCTTCGAATTGGACACCGCCTTCAGTGCCTTGAGGAATTTCTTTCACTTCTTGTTTGGCAGTTTGCAATTTGGTAAGTTTGCCGGCACCCATTATATTTCCTTTTCTCTTCACACGAACTTTGGCATCTTTTTCCAATTTCCCGGATTCCACTCGCCCACCCAAAATCATCATCTTTTTATCTGAACGAAAAATTTGTATTACTTTAAAATTACCAAGTTCAATTATGGTGACGGTCGGATTCAAAATCTTTTCCAATTCTTCTTTGATATAATCCAATAAATCGTAAATGATGCGATATTTTGTAAACACCACCCCCGCATTCTGAATCATTTCATGGGCGACCGGAGTAGCCGTGACACCAAAAGCCAACAGCAAGGCCTTCGCCGTGGCGGCTGTAGTAACATCATCGGCCATAATATTGCCGAGACCCTTACCAACCACTCGAACTTCCGCTTCTTCATTTTTAATTTTTTCCAATGAAGCAATAATAGCTTCCAAAGAACCAAGAGTATCCGCTTTTATTACGACATTTAAAATTTTCTTGGCCTCATCATCACCTTCTGTTTGAGCGACACTCACTGTGTGTTTTTCTGCGCCACTCTGTTGTGAGCGTTTATATTTCACATCAATTTTTTCCGAACTGCCGACTTTACTCACATCCATCACATCTCCAACCTGCGGCGCAACTTTAAAACCCAAAATACGCACCGGACAACTTGGTGGAGCGATTAAAATATTCTCTCCGCGATGATTTCTCATAGCGCGCGCTTTGCCATAAATTTCTCCATTAACAACGAGGGGATCATTCACATGCAACGTACCTGTTTGAACTAATATCGTAGCTACCGGACCCTCACCCTTATCCACATGAGCCTCAATTACAGTACCGGCGGCGGCGCGATCAGGATCGGCTTTGATAGTATCTTCATGAACATCGGCCACCAAAAGCAAGGTATCTAAAAGCTTATCTATATTTAAATTTTGTTTAGCAGAAATTTCCACCATTGGTGTATCCCCACCCCATTCATCTGTAATAACACCGTATTGAGACAATTCAGTACGCACGCGTTTCGGATCAGAACCTTCTCTATCTATTTTATTAATCGCCACCACTATCGGTAATTTTGCCGCTTTGGCGATATTTATAGCCTCAATAGTTTGCGGTTTTACACCATCGTCAGCAGCCACTACGAGAATCGCAATATCTGCAACCTTAGCACCACGACTACGCATCACAGTAAAAGCCTCGTGGCCCGGAGTATCGATAAAAGTTAGAGGTCTTTTAACTTTACTTTTTGGATCAGTCCATACCACTTGGTACGCACCGATATGTTGGGTGATACCACCGGCTTCTGTCGCCACGACATCAGTACTGCGAATAGCGTCAAGTAATTTTGTTTTTCCATGATCAACATGACCCATTACGACGATCACCGGCGGACGTATTGTCACAGCATTTTCAGATAAAGCTTGTTCCAAACCTTCCACATGAGTATTTATTTTTTCTGCTTTCTTTTCTTCCGCGACAACTTTAAAACCCAACTCCTCAGCCACAATCATTGCAGTGTCATGATCGATGTTTTCATTTTGAGTAGCCAAGATACCATTTTTCATCAATTCCAAAATAAGCTTGTTGGTGGGAATACCCAAACGATCAGCCAGCTCACGTACTGTCAATTTGTTCGGAATCATAACCGTCGCACCGCTAGTCTGACGTTGCTCTTTTTCTAATAATTTTTGCTTTTCTTTTTCTTGTCTTTCTCTCTCTTCCAAAACAGATTTAATACGTTTCCAAGCACGCTGGATCTGAGTAGCGACTCTATCATCAATTTTTACAGCACGAGCGCCGATATCAAAACCAAACTCCGGCAATACCTGCAAAAGTTTTTGAGGATGAATCTTTAATTGTCGTGCGAGATCAGAAACGTTCATGGATGTTTGTTTAAATAGAATTATATAAATTTTCCTCATTATATCGCAGAAAATCAAATAAGTCAATGAAAAATCGTCTAAGTTTATTAAGTCTTCCAAGTCAACTCGACTTATATAATTTAGAGGACTTTCATAACTCAGAAGACCTAGATAAAATTTTTTTGACATTTCAATCGCCAAAAGGCACAATGTATGTATTATGAATTTTTTGCTAATAAACAAACCTGCCGGCTGGACCAGTTTTGATGTGGTCGGCTTTATTCGAAAAAAAGCCCGTCTCGCGCACCCGAAAAACAAAAAAATCAAGGTGGGGCATGCTGGGACATTAGATCCTTTTGCCACAGGTCTTTTGATTGTGGGTGTGGGACGGGAGGCCACCAAAAGACTCGATGAATTCAAAGGAATGCCAAAAACCTATCTAGCCACAATACAACTTGGCGCTGTTTCGGATACATATGATATAGATGGCGCGATTACCCCCGTTACCATCTCTGTCTCAACTGTCATTCCCGCGCAGGCGGGAATCCAGGCGTCTGGATCCCCGATCAAGTCGGGGATGACGAGCACGGATGAAATAAACGATGTTCTAAAAAATTTCACCGGTCCGCAACAACAAATCCCTCCCATGTTCTCCGCCAAAAAAATCAACGGAAAAAAACTTTATGAACTGGCCAGACAAGGAATAACAATTGAAAGAAAACCATCAGACATCGAAATATATGAGATTATTTTATTGGAATATACCTGGCCAATTTTAAAAATAGAGGTCAAATGTTCAGCAGGCACATACATCCGTTCTCTTGCTCATGATATAGGGCAAAAACTCGGAGTTGGCGCCTACTGCTCCTCCCTCGTTCGTACAGCTATCGGAGATCATAAATTAGAAAATGCCCAAAAATTGGCCTAAAATGACCGGATTGACAGTCATGCCCTTTTATGCTATAGTATTTGAGCTTAAAATTAATTATTAACGGATTTTGCGGACGGACTTTTTTAAGAAGAATTTGCTAAATATACAGATAAATTTCCCGCATCGGAAACTCAAATATACTATGCATAAAATTTTTGGAAATAAAACTCTTTACCTAGCCATTTTTGGCTTAAATAAGGCATAACAGACTGCCGAGAGTTTTTTGTTATCCAAATTTTCTTCTGGTCTCTCCCTCAAAATCTTTGAGGTTTTTTGTACATATGTTATCTATCATACTAACCCTATTAGGCCTTATCGTTGCCCTCGGCGCCGGCTTCTCCGCCGGGTATTTTTGGCGTAAAAAATTCGCCCAAGCCCAAGCTAATTCCATAGAAGCCAAGGCTGAAAAAATGCTAATCGAGACAAAATCCAAACAGCAAGAATACATCCTGGAAGCCAAAGAAAAATCGGTCAAAATCTTAGACGAAGCCAAGCGCGAAGAGAAACAAACGCGCTTGGAACTACATACTGCCCAACAACGTTTAGAACGTCGCGAAAGCATGTTTGACCAAAAAATCTTGGAATTCCAAGACCAACAACACAAATTACAAGAAAAAGTAGATAGAGTAAATACTATCAAACAAGATATTGAAAAACTTCGCGATGAAGAAGTATTAAAATTACAAACTATCGCCGGTCTTGATCGGGAAAGCGCCAAACAAGAATTGCTTGGTATTGTTGAACAAGAAAGCAAAGACGACCTCATGGGCCGCATGATGAAATTAGATAGAGAAAACAGTGAATCTTTTGAAAATAAGGCAAAAGAAATTATTGTGGACGCCATTCAACGTTGCGCTTCCTCTCATGCTGCCGAAACAACATCTTCCAGTGTCCATTTGCCAAGCGAAGAAATGAAAGGACGTATTATCGGCAAAGAAGGCCGCAATATTAAAACTATTGAAAAACTAACCGGTTGCGAACTTATTATTGACGAAACTCCGGAAACTATTATGGTATCCGGCTTCTCCCCTATCCGCCGCCAAGTTGCCAAGCTCGCATTGGAAAAATTAATGGCTGATGGCCGTATCCAACCTGCTCGTATTGAAGAATTTGTTGACAAAGCAAAACAAGATTTGGCAATCGATATCAAAAAAGCCGGTGAAGAAGCTTTGTACAAAATGGGCATCACCGGCATTGATCCAAAATTAGTGAGTATTGTTGGCCGCTTAAAATATCGCACCAGCTATGGTCAAAACATTTTGAACCATTGTATGGAAGTAGGATATTTATCTGCCATGATCGCCGCTGAATTGGGAGTGGATGCCGGCAAAGCCAAACGCTGTGGCTTCTTCCACGATATTGGTAAATCCGTTGACCAAGAAACTCAAGGATCACATCCGGAAATCGGCTTTGCTCTTCTCAAAAAATTCAACATGGATGAAGATGTGACACAAACCGCTCTTACTCACCATGCAGATAAACCATACAATGTCTTTGCCACCATCGCCAAGGCTGCTGACGCCATCTCCGGCGCTCGCATTGGCGCTCGCAAGGATTCATACGAACAATT
>Ga0209541_10011154_pt1 | contig 14119 bp, 17 predicted proteins | sample RifCSPlowO2_01_FD_184027 | JGI IMG/M metagenome (GOLD analysis project Ga0209541, IMG submission 184027) | Groundwater microbial communities from Rifle, Colorado - Rifle CSP2_plank lowO2_0.1 (SPAdes) (version 2) | ecosystem: Environmental > Aquatic > Deep subsurface > Groundwater | place... | reverse complement strand
ATAACCCCGGTAGGTAACCCCCGCCACCGATAAACTAGACCAATTATTTTCAGCGTGAGTAAACAAACTATCGCCATAGGCCAATTCACCCACAAAGCTAATTACTTTAAATTGGCTAGTAACATCGTCAACGGAATTTAAAACTTTTAGATAAGCTACTTTAGCCTCGGAGTCGTAGACAATCTTTTCTAAGCCAAAAACACGGCCGTTCGCAAATACTACTTGGTAATTTTTGTTATGGGTGATTGCTTCGGGCGCAGACATTGCGAGCCAACCATCTGAACCCACAACAATCGCCTCCCCTAGTTTGTTCTCCTCGGGCAAATATTTTAAACCGCTCTCGGTTAAACCGGCGGAATAAACGCTCGCGATACGTTCAGAGATTTCACTACGCACCTTTTCTTCCAACTGACGGTCACTAGCGACAACGCTACCGCGGGCGATCATGAGTGTCTCTCCCCCGCCATAGCCCGGCCAGATCCAACCCAATACTATTGAGGCGCCGGTCATACCACCGGCTAAACCAAAAACCGCGGCCGCAATAATTAGTTTAATCCGCTGCCAACGATGGTGTTCCTTAATATTGCAAGACGGGGCGGGTAAATGGGGAGGAAACATAGGCTTTTAATTCCAACGTACTACTAATAATAAATAAGCACAAATTAAAATGGTGTTTATCGCGATAAACCAGCGTTGCTTTTGCCAGACCACATCTTCTTTGGTCAGGTGGAATCGAATGATCAGCCAAAAAATATACCAAACCCAGGCGATAAACACTCCGTTCGCCAGGTACCCGAGCGGCCACCAATAAATAACCCAAGAAAGTTCGAAAATGAATAAACAACTTATTAACGACCAAACCCAAAATTTTCTTTCCACCGTAATTTCATAATTTTTCCACCACCAAGCAGTCAGGGCGGCCGTAATAAACGAACCGAGGGCCAGCCAAACCCAGTTACCAATCCAATATACTACTTGAAAAGCGATAATCGCGCTGACGCCACTCCACAAACCAGACAGACCAAGGACAGCCAACAACATTTTCCAACGGCGGTAAGATTTGTAAGTGAAGGAAAGAGCATCACCTTTTGGTGGAATTAACCAAAAAGAGATGGCGGGGAAAAGTATAAACCCAAATCCAACTACATACCACGACCAATTCCACTCGATAAACAAAAACAGGAACAGACAACCGATGAGAAAAATTGCCAGAGATAATACGTGGTCAATCCGGCTGGCTTTTTTGGGAAAGTAGACCAAAAAAGTCAAAACACCCCAAAATAATATCCGCGCAAAAAACCACAAGGCCACGAGCCACCAGTTTTCCAACTGAAAAAAACCCCACAAAAAAACAGCGTTAATAACGAGGTCGCCGACCGCGGCGAGCTTGGGATGAAAGGAAACTGGCATGACCATAGTATTTAAGGAGATTATATCTTATTTAGCGTAAAAATTCAATCCCTGATAAATATAGCCTACCATTTTGCTTTTTTCTCTTTCCTATGCTAAAATCCATCCAATGTTAAAATATGCCAGATTTAGCTACCAACAAAAAAGCCCTCTTTGACTATGATATCCTCGAAAAGTTTGAGGCCGGTTTAGTGTTGACTGGACCGGAGGTAAAATCTGTAAAAGAGGGCCAAATTAACCTAAAAGGAGCTTATGTAACCTTTCACAATAATGAGGGCTACCTTTTAAACGCTTATATCGCTCCCTACAAGCCAGCTGGGCCGCGCCCGGACTACGACCCCTACATGAGCCGTAAAGTTTTACTACGTGGTAAAGAACTGCGTTATCTACAGGGGAAATCCGAGGAAAAAGCCTTGACAATTGTGCCAATTCGGGTGTATACTAAGAACCGTCTCGTAAAGGTAGAAATTGCCGTCGGGCGAGGGCGTAAATCTTACGATAAACGCGACGTAATTAAGAAGCGTGATCTTGACAAAGAGCTAAGGAGGGACCTTAAGATTTAGCTCGCTACTAAATTTTTTTAAACCAAAAATTATCCGGCTTACTTTTCCCTTTAGGCCGGAGAACCATTGGTTTAAGGGGGTGACCGGCATCGATAGAGATCGGTCATTATACTGGCATACCGAGGCGGCTTTCAGCCTCGTAAATCTCCGGAAGCAACTAAATAAGTGCCAACTTATTTTCAAAAGTAAAGTCCGCTGTTGCTAACGCATTCAGCACCAACTTTGCTCCTGCCATGGCTTAAAAGCCTAGGCAGCATCACTAACGCCACATTCCGTAACGTTAGTCGGTGTAAAACACGGAAAGTAGGTTAACGCCCACTACCAGTTGGGTGGTAACCGAAAGTTACACTGGTTAGTTGGATAAATTTTTGCCTCTTCCCTATTTATCCGGCGAAATACCAAAGAGGCTACGTATGTAGAAGGTATGGTGAAGATTTACTAGACGCGAGTTCAACTCTCGCCACCTCCACCAAGGAAATAGACAAAATTATGCGCATATCCCATCGCAAAAAAAAGGAAGAACCGAAGAAGTTATATTACTTCAACGAAGGTATAACCGTACCAGAAGTTTTTGTTTTAGGTACCGAGGGCGAAAGTCTCGGTGTCCAAAAAACTGGTGAAGCGATTAGGATGGCCCGTGCCCAAGAACTGGATTTGGTGGAGATCAACCCCAAGGCCAGTCCCCCGGTGGCCCGTATTATGGACTACGGCCAATTCCGTTACCAACAAGAAAAAGAAATGCGCATCCGGAAAGCTCACCAACATGTGGTGAAGACCAAAGGCGTAAGATTATCTTTACGCATTGGTATCAACGACCGGGAGATCAGAAAAAACCAAACTTTAAAATTTTTAGACGAGGGACAAAAAGTAAAAGTGGAGGTCTTTCTGCGTGGCCGCGAAAACCAACAGTGGCAAATGGCTGTGGAGCAAGTGAAGGCCTTTGTTTCAGAGATTGGAAAAGTGGTGAATATCCGGGTAGAACAAGGAGCAGAAAAACAAGGCAACCTCGTCACTTCGATTATTACCAAAGCCTAATACTAATAAAATTATCTAAACGTATTTTTATGGGAAAGATGAAGACACACAAGGCAACTGCCAAGCGCTTCAAGATTACTAAGACTGGTAAGATTGAAAAACGTACCGCTGGACAAGGCCATTTCAACTCGCGGGAAACCGGTAATGTCAAACGCAACAAACGTTCTGACGTTATTACGAGTAGAACTTTAAGAAAAGTTGTTTACGCTAATTTAGCAAACTAATTTAAACGATTATGCCAAGAGTTAAAGGTGGCTTATTGCATGCCAAGCGCCGACGCGGGATATTAAAACACACCAAGGGTTTCCGCTGGGGACGAAAAAGCAAAATTAAGGTAGCCAAGGTCGCGAAGTTTAAAGCTGGTCAACATGCTTATGCTTCTCGCCGCACCAAGAAAAGATTAAACCGTGGTTTGTGGAATGTGCGCATTAATGCCGCTGCCCGCAAGCTCGGAATTAGCTACAGCAAGTTAATGGACGCTTTAAAGAAGAAAGAAATCTCTTTGGACCGCAAAGTTTTGTCCGAAATTGCCGCTAAGAATCCGACCGTCTTCGAGAAAATTGTGGAAGCGGTAAAGTAAGAAATTATCCACACCCAGCCGCTAATTTTTCTTTGACAAAGTATTTCCACCGTGTTATACTGTTAACACAAATTGATACAGGCCCTCAAAGTGCTTAGTATCAGGCGGAGTGCCCCCTCCTTCACTCTTTGCCTCCTACTAAGCACCTTGAGGGTCTTTTTGTTTAGCACTTATTCACAGCCTCAAAAGAAGCATTGACTAAACTACACTTTTACAGTATAATCTAAAGCGTTAACTACCTGGGTCGGTAGTTCAACTGGTTAGAGCACCGCCCTGTCACGGCGGAAGTTGCGGGTTCGAGTCCCGTCCGACCCGCAAAAATACCTTCGCTAATTACAGCGAAGTTTTTTGTTATTTTAGCGTGAGGTCGGACGGGATTTGAACCGATTTTGGTATGTGGTATGTGGTATTGACTTTTCCTCCAAGATATGATATAAAGGACGGTTCGTAAACTGTTCTTTTTTAATTAAACCCCGCTTGGACAGGACCTTAAAGATTATTCTAAGGGGTAGTTTGTAAGGTCGTGTTCAACGTCGCCTCGCTTGCTTTCCAGGAAGGGCCTGGGGAGTGAGACGAGGGATAAGGGGATATTCCATGAGCCCTGAACAGAACCTGCGGCTGTACAAGTACATGTCCCTGCTCCTCATCGGCATCACCGGTGGCTTCGGCCTCGGCACGATGGTGTACTACGAACCCGAGATGGAGGCACCCCAGCGCGTGCGGGAGGAGAGGGAGTTCGAGATCCAGCAGAACATGCGTGAGCGCGCCGACTGGCTCACGCGTCACCTGCCCTGCGACCGTCGGCCGACGGTCTGCATCACGGACCCGGTGGAGGTCGTCTACCGGGCCTACCTGTCGGAGGCGGTCGTCAACGTGGACCGTGCCAACACACTCCTCCACGACCTCTGGACGAAGTCGCACGAGTGCTACTCGGGCTACCCCGGCGACTACCGGCGGGGCTTCATCATCTGGGGCGACATCTGCAACTACATGTCGCGCCAGTACGCCAATGGCAACTGGGAGGCCTGTCCAGGCTACGTTCCGCCCGAATCGCCTCCGCAAGTGAGCCCACCGCACGACGTGGTCGAGGTGGAGAAGGAACACCAGACCGAGTTCGTGTACCAGTACGGTCGGTACCTGGACCGTCCGGTCGAACTGGTCTATGACCAGAGGCGGCACAAGGTCACCTTACGCGTCCTGGTGTCGGACGATTCCTCGTTGGCCGATGACAAAGACACCCTCGACTACCTGAAAAGGGAGGTCGAGCGGATCGCCACCTCACCCTCCGACACTTTCTCGCTTCCTGGAGCAGCCTTCCGCTACACTTCCGGCTACCCGATCTGGGCACCGCACGAACTTCGTAGCGGGGGGAAGAGGTACAAGTGCCTGGAGTTCGGCCTCGACGCGGCCTTTGATGGATACGGCGTCCTCCGGGCCCAAGGATGGCCGATCCGTCCCAAGGGGTACTACCCCTATAACCTTCCGTGACTCCCTAGGCCCGTCCGGGCCAACCCAACGACGGAGGGCCGGGCCGTGCAAACATTACGCGACTCGTCTCTCCAGAGAAACTAAAATACTTAGTTCTTCTGGAGAGTCGCGTACTGTAACAATAATAAAAGTACTTACCATTTTGGTGAGTGCTTTTTTGTTTAAGCAAAATTTAAATACTTTAACCTTTTAACATTTAAACCCCCTACCACTTCTACCCAATCCAAAGTTCTGAAATCATCTCGCAAACCCCGCAGAGATACCAGATCCTTGTAAAACGGAGCCTTTACCATTAAATGGTAGGGCTCTTTAATTTACCTAAGGTAGGTTACTTTTTTTGTTATTTGTGGTATATTATTTTTGTAAGCAGTGTAAATTTAATAGTCTATGAACAACGATGAGGATCTCATCAAACAGGCCAATATTCAGAAGATAGCCGAAGAAGGGGCAAAAATTTATGATCAGATAAAGGTAAAATATGACCCCCAAGAACGTGGTAAATTTTTGGCTATTGTGATCGATAGTCAAGACGCCTATTTAGGGTCATCGAGTGCCGACGCCTTGGTTTTAGCCCACCAATAACATCCAAACAAAATATTTTATGTTGTTAAAATAGGTTTTGATGTTGCTGAAACAATGGCATGTTCTTTTGAATAACATAAATAAAAATGGAATTGCTATGAAAAAAATTATTATACCTGAACCAAAAAGCGAAAAACTAATCAGTATACTAGGTTCGCTTTACCATGCTTTTAAAGGACTGGGGACAGATGAACAAGTTGAATTTGATGTGTCTAAAATCAAATGGCTTTGCCCGTTAATTTCTCTTCCAATCAGTGCTCACATTCACAAAACAGGTAGCATCGTGACTAATGAAAATATAAACACAAAAGCTTACGCCCACACCATAAAATTTCCTGATGGTGTTGATACGGTAACCGAGCTAGAAGCTGAGAGGCAAAAAACTAAAACCTATGTGCCGATTAGTATATTACACCGAGACGCTGGTGTCGAAAGGGAAAGATTAGAGTCATTATTTAGCCAGATGATTTATCAAGTAGTGGGGGCAACTATTGGCGCCCGGAATGCCATTTATTATCCGATTAGTGAATTGGTAACAAATATTTTTGAGCACAGCGAAGAAAATAATGGCTACATTTTTGGTCAATATTACCCTACCAAGGGCCACTTAGATATGTGTATTGTGGATACCGGTCGTGGTTTAGCGGCAACATATGCCGAGGAAAAAAATATTCACTTAAGTGACGAAGAGGCAATCGCAGAGGTGATGAGTGGCCATTCTACCAAACACAACAAGGAAAGAGGCTACGGAGTGAGAACATCAAAAAGAGTGGTATGCGAAGCGCTCGGAGGCTCATTTATCATAGTCTCTGGCTCTAAAGCTCTTATAGCAAACGATACTGAGGAACAACTAATAGACCTAAAGGATTTTATGTGGAAAGGAGTAATAATTGCCTATAGGATCATGAAGCCAAATAACACTATTGACATAAGCCCATATTTGGAATAAAATGATTAGTCATGTATAATAAAGTATATGGACAAAACTGCATCACAATTAAAGCTTGCAGAAATTCTAGCACCGATAATAAGCTCTCGCGATCTGATTGAAAGTCTAGAGAAAATAGTACTAAAAACTGACTCGAAGGCAGTTGATTTAGATTTCACAAATATAGAATTTATTTCTCGCTCTGCTGCTCATGCCCTACTTTTACTAAAAGAAAAATTGGATAGGAAAGCTTGGAATAAAAAGGATGTCTCTTTCGTCAACGCAAATAAAGAAGTAAAAGAAATGTTACGTGTAGTTGCCGCGAACAGAGTGATGCCACACGAAAAAAAAGTTTCATTAAAAACCAAACCTGTTAATATTGAGACTTTGCTTGAAGGTGTTTAATTTAGAAGATCGATTGAGGCTTCGCTAAAAATAGCGAAGTTTTTTGTTTAATTTGAGCGTCTTTAGTTTATTCTCCGATCGGACTTGACATTAATATTATAAAGAGCACAATTAATGCACTTAATTCTTAAAATGGAAATATGAATCGAAGTTTACCAAGGACAACATTGTTTATGTTAATGTCAGTGGATGGAAAAATCTCAACCGGCAATACTGATGAACGTGATTTTGATAAAGATCTATCCGGAATAAAAGGCACAAAAGAAGGACTGCAACAATATTACGAGCTAGAGAGGCATACAGATATTAATTCTTTTAATACCGGTCGAGTAATGGCAAAAATTGGTGTTAACAATAGAAAAGATCCTACCACTAAATTACCTTGTAGTTTTATTATCGTGGATAATAAACCACATTTAACTGAGCGCGGGGTTAGCTACTTAACAAAATGGACAAAAAAGCTTTACCTGGTTACGACTAATAAAAAACATCCGGCTTTTAAACTAAAAAATCTGGATAATCTCGAAATATTTACTATCCTAAAAAGGTAGGTCTAGTGGACCTGTTTAAAAGTCTAAAAGAAAAGTATGGTATGAATAGGATAACTATTCAGTCGGGTGGGAACATGAATGCAGAGCTTATTAGAAACGGCCTGGTGGAAAGAGTATCTGTTGTTGTTGCCCCCTGTATTGTGGGCGGTAAAGACACCACTACTTTGGTCGATGGCGAGTCATTACAAACCGAGAAGGACTTACGACATGTTAAAACTTTAGTTTTACAAAATGTTAAAAAACTAAAAAATTCATATTTGCATTTAGTTTATAAAATTAATACTTAACTGGAATTCCCGTGACAGAAAGAACGTTCTAACACTGTTCCGTTGTCCCCGCTTTTCTCGAAAAAGTCGCCTATTTGGCGATTTTTTGGTATACTTAAGTTACTATGAAAAATGAAAAAATAAACTTATTGAGGGTATCTATTGAAAGCGAACATTTGCTATTGGTACCGCCTGCGCTCAAGTATGCCGCAGAAATATACAAAGAATTTAACAATGAGGCGGTTATCCGGTTTATGAACGCCATGCCCAGGACAATTACCGATGCGGAAAATTTTGTACGAACCTCTTTGGTGGATATGAAGGCCGGTAAGAAATTAGTTTGTTCTATTCTCAAAAAAAGCAACAAAGAATTTTTAGGGAACCTAAGTATTCTTGATGTAGATACGGCCACACCAGAAGTAGCAATTTGGCTTAAAAAATCAGCCCACGGCTCTGGTTACGGTCTCGAGGCTGTTAAAGCGCTCAAGGAGTGGCTCGATGGGCATATTGACTATGAATATTTGCAGTATCCAGTAGCCAACGTAAATATGGCTAGTCGTAAAATTCCTGAAGCGCTTGGGGGCGTCATTGCCCAAAAAGATTTCGCGTTTACCAAAGTAGATGGCTCGGTATGGCAATATACAAATTACAAGATTTATAAAGGCACTCTAATAGCCAAAAAAAGTTAACTTAGGACAACTTCGGAATATAATAATATCCGGTAAGGCCTTTGAAAAAAGTTATAATCTCGTCCACTTTGCCCCGCAGGGATACCAGATCCTTGTAAAACGGAGCCTTTACCATAAATTGGTAGGGCTTTTTTAATTGCAAGGTATTGACATTGTATTACAACTGTAATACAATACCTGTATATAACTTACCTAATTTTATCTCCTATGCGCCAAATATTAAGCATATCGCTACCATCAACTGACGTAAAGTTGATTAAAAAGCACGCAAAAAATCGCGGCTACGACTCCATTAGTGCTTATATCCAGCATCTCTATAAAGAAGACGCCGATCTGATTACTGAAGCAGAGCTTTTGAAATCAGTGAGGGAAGCCCGCAAAGAATACCGAACAGGTAAAACAATTACAGCCAAATCCTTAGCTGATTTGGTATGATTATAACGAATATTTTTTATTCGTCTAAATTTGTACAAGAATTTAAAAGACTTCCCGGGGACATCAAGCTTCTAGCGATTAAAAAAGAAAAGTATTTTAAAGACAATCCTCTTCACCCATCTCTCCGGCTCCATTCATTACAGGGAAAATTAAAGGGACTCTGGTCTATATCCTTAACTGGGGGTTACCGCATTATATTTGAACGCCAGCCAAATGGCGATATCTTGTTTATCTCCATTGGAAAACACGACATTTACCGCTATCTTTAGATATTGAGGCAGTTACAAAAAACACCAGCTTAAGGGCTGGCGGTTTCGGTTTTGTAATTATTTTTTGTTAATCGCATCCATTGCTCGAGCGGCCTCCTTAAATTTAAAAACATAATCTTCATCTAGGCCAATAATATTTTTCCGGGTAGCGGTAACCACCGGTAAACCGGTTTTTTTATCTTGTCTATCCATTTTAAATTCTTCTCTCAGAATATACATCATGCCTTTAAGTTCTTTTTTAGTAGAATCACTCGGTGGTTTGCTAAAATAAATAATTCCATATAAATACGGACGTTTGGTAAATATGTACATACGCCGATCCGTAATACGAACCAAAACATTACGCAAGGTATTCTGTCCATTGACCACGTCCTCCATCCGCACTTTTTCTTCCTCGTACAAAACTTTTTCTCCTTCTTCAAGCGGAAAATTCTTTTCTTGCAATTTAAAGGCGCCGTAGGTGATAAAAATGCCCAGGATAATTATCAGGCCCAAGGCCACGTAACTAATAATTGAATAATCCATGTATGATGTTATGGTTCAACCGTTAAACTATTCAATATTTCCCGGTATTGACTACTATGCCCAGTGACTAACAAATCGTTTTTTGCCCCTTCGATCTTTATCTCCGTCACAAAAACACAATCCTGCCCGGCCGCGCAATCGTAATTCCACTCCCGTACTGTGACCCCGCGCCAAGTACTAGTAGTTGAGGGTAAATTAGCGATGTTTGGCGGTAGTTGTTCAATCTTTTCGATCGTTACCCATTCTAAAGCTTGACGTCCTTCGGGATAAAATGTCACACTATTTTTTCCATGGGCCGTCTGCCAAACAGCCGGAACCTTTAAGCTAAAATTGGAAAATCCATTTTCTTCATATGGTGTGGTTTGGCTTTCGAGCTTGGTCGTGTATTCTTTATTTAGTTCTTCTTTTATTTCCTCTTTGAAAGTTTCGAGCTGAGTGCTAACATTCTTTTTTATCTCTTCGGTTGTCGCTTGGTTACTCACGGTTTGACAGGTGTAACCACCAAGAATTCCAAGAGCACCAAGCAAACCGAAAACTAACAGAACTTTCGAAGCCAGAGCGACCTTCATCATCCCACGCCGTTTGGCGGTTCGTTCTTCCATAAGAGTGATGCGCTCACGGGTTTTTAATACGGTATCGGGGTTTAAAGAAATACTATCTATCCCCTCTTGAACTAAAAATTCTGCGAATTCTGGGTAGTCGCTCGGGGCCTGACCACAGATGCCCACCTTTTTACCGTGCTCGTGGGCCGTATGAATAATACTGCGAATTAAAGTTTTGACGGCGGCATTGTTTTCATCGTAAACATGGGAAACCAGCGGTGAATCACGGTCAACACCCAGAGTTAACTGGGTTAGATCGTTCGAACCAATGCTAAAACCATCAAAGATTTGACAAAATTCTTTAGCGAGGATTACATTCGACGGAATCTCGGTCATCATGTAAACCTGAAGGTCGTCTTTACCACGTTCCAAACCAAACTCTTTCATGGTCGCGAGTACCTGTTCACCTTCTTTTACGGTCCGGCAAAACGGGACCATAACGATAACATTTTTTAAACCCCAATCGTTACGGACCCTCTTCAAAGCCTCACACTCTATTTTAAACCCCGGCTTGTAGTTTTTATCATAATACCGTGAAGCACCACGCCAACCAAGCATCGGGTTTTCTTCTTTTGGTTCAAAACTTTGGCCACCAATTAAGGTAGCATATTCATTAGTTTTAAAATCTGACAAACGAACAATGACCGGGTTTGGATAAAAAGCGGCGGCAATAAAAGAAATTCCTTCGGCCAGTTTGGCAACACCAAATTCTCGTTTGTCCTTATAACCAACAGTTAGTTCGTTTATTTGCCCCCGGACTTTGGCATTCATGGACTTGTAATTAACCAAAGCCAAAGGATGAATTTTAACAAAATTGGTGAAGATAAATTCTTCCCGAGCCAGACCAACACCATTGTTTGGAATAGCCGCCAAGGAAAAAGCACTGTCGGGATTACCGACGTTCATCATAATCTTGGTCTTGGTTGGTTTCAAATCTTTAAGTTCAGCTTTCTCAACTTTAAATGGTAATAAACTTTTGTAAACATAACCTACTTCGCCTTCCGAGCAAGTGACGGTAATTTCTTCTTTGCTTTTAATTAGTTGCCTGGCTTTTAAAGCACCAACCACACAAGGAATACCTAATTCACGACTGACAATGGCGGCATGAGAAGTCTTGCCACCTTGCTCGGTAACGATGGCGCTCGCAATGCGCATAATTGGTTCCCAATCTGGATCGGTAATGCGGGTTACCAAAACTTCGCCGGCTTTAAAATCTTTCATGTCTTTCGGCGAATTAATTATTCTCGCCTTGCCCTGGCCGATCTTCTGGCCAACACTAAGACCAGTAACTAATATTTTACCTTTTTGTTGTAAAGTGTAAGTTTCAATGGTATTTACTTTGGCCTGGGATTTGACGGTCTCACCACGAGCCTGCACGATAAACAACTTACCGGTTTTTCCGTCTTTCGCCCACTCAATATCCATAGCGTGGCCATAATGCTCTTCAATCTGCACTCCCCACTTACTAAGCTGGATCACTTCGTCATCCGTTAGGCTGTATTTCCTTTGATCAGCGGTTTTTACTTTTAATTGTTTAGTACCAGTATGGCCATAGACCAATTTAACTTCTTTGTCCCCCAAGCGACGGCTAATGATAGACTTTAAACCTTTTTTTACACCTTCTTTAAAAACATAAAACTGATCCGGATTAACCCGGCCCTTTACAACATACTCACCGAGACCATAGGCGGAATTTATTAGAACCACGCCCTTGAAGCCAGATTCTGTGTCAAGAGTAAACATGACGCCAGACGAACCAAGGTCAGATCGGACCATCTGCTGAACACAAACAGACAGAGCCACGGCTAAATGATCAAAGCCTTTGGCTTCACGGTAAGAGATGGCGCGATCAGTGAAAAGCGAAGCAATACATTTTTTGACGGCTTCCAACAGTTCTTTTTCGCCCTTAACATTCAAATATGTTTCTTGTTGACCAGCGAAACTGGCGTCAGGTAGATCTTCGGCGGTCGCGCTCGAGCGCACCGCGACACTTTCTGCTTTTAATTCTTTGTACGCTACTTTAATTTCTTTAGTTAACTCATCGGGAAACTTAGCTCCCAAGACCATACTACGAACCTTGGCGCCAGCTACAGATAGGGCCCGGACATTTTTTACATCCAAGCCTTTTAAAACTTCTTTGATTTTTTTATCTAGGCCAGTGCCTTTCAAAAATAACCAGTAGGCATCGCTCGTCAACGCAAAACCATTAGGTACTTTTATACCATGTTCAGTAAGCTTGCTATACATCTCTCCGAGCGAGGCGTTTTTACCACCGACCAAGGGGATGTCTTTAATGTTTAGTTCTTTAAACCAGCGAATGTACACGGTAAAAAGTTAAAGATAAATATTGGTTAGTATATCACAAACTAACTATTTTTAAAAACTCCTCTTCACTTAAAACTTTTACACCTAATTTTTTAGCCTTAGCTAATTTACTCCCGGCCTTGTCGCCAGCAACCACGGCCGTGGTATTTTTACTGACCGATTCCGCGACATCGCCACCCAAAGCCCGGATTTTGTCTTTGGCTTCATCACGAGTCAACAAACTCAAAGTACCAGTCAAAACAAAGGTTTGACCGTGTAATTTACCAGTCACGCGACTCTCGGCTTCTTTAGCGGACAAAGTTTGTATTTTCACCCCGTTATCTAATAACTCTTCCACTAACTTTTGGTTAGTCTTGTCTTCAAAAAAAGCCCGAATAGATTCGGCGACCCGTGGGCCCACATCTTCTACCTCCAGCAAATCAGAAACGCTCGCTTCCATTATTTTCGGCAGTGATCGAAAGTGTTCAGAAAGCCTGACGGCGGTTTCTTCCCCAACATGACGGATGCCAAGAGCATACACAAAACGAGATAAAGGAACATTTTTGGCCGCCTCAATCGCCTGGACCAGATTGACAGCAGATTTTTCCGCAAATCTTTCTAGTGGCTCAAGATCACCTGTCGTGAGGGTAAATAAATCCGCGGGATTTTTTATTAACCCCTCATTTACTAGCTGTTCAATAATTTTTTCTCCCAGGCCATCTATGTCATAAGCTCGTTTGGAGGCAAAGTGACGAATTTTTTCTAATTGTTGAGCATAACAGTTGGGATTTTTGCAAAACAAAGCGGCAGATTTTCCCACTTTTTTATCACTAATAATTTCCCGGACAACTTCTCCCCCACATTTGGGACATTTAACTGGTTCTTTAACGGTTTTTTCTCCACCAGTTCGCATTTTATCCAAAACCCGAATTACTTTAGGGATAATCTCACCGGCTTTTTCTACTACGACCGTATCGCCAATTTTTACGCCCAGACGTTTAATCTCGTCAAAATTATGGAGTGTCGCGTGGGTAACCGTTGTGCCAGCGAGTTTAACTGGATCCATGAGGGCGACGGGGGTTAAGGCGCCAGTCCGACCAATTTGGACATAGACATCTTTAATTTTGGTTGTTCCTTGTTCAGCCGGAAATTTGAAAGCAATTGCCCAGCGGGGAGATTTACCGGTAAAACCCAGTTGATTTTGGTATTTTTTCTCATTAACTTTAATTACTATGCCGTCAATCCAAAATGGCTGACTATGTTTTAAATTATCCCATCGGTTATGGAAATCCAAAACCTCACCGAGATTCTGACAGACCTGCCAATGGTCGTCTGTGGTAAAACCCAAATCTTTTAATCTTTTTAATTCTTCGGCCTGAGTTAGGGGGGCATTGGCGCTCGAAATATCATAAGCGGTTAAGGAAAGACGGCGATTAGCGACCACTAGTGAATCTAATTGACGGATTGTGCCAGCGGCGGCATTTCTG
>Ga0209541_10011153_pt1 | contig 14121 bp, 18 predicted proteins | sample RifCSPlowO2_01_FD_184027 | JGI IMG/M metagenome (GOLD analysis project Ga0209541, IMG submission 184027) | Groundwater microbial communities from Rifle, Colorado - Rifle CSP2_plank lowO2_0.1 (SPAdes) (version 2) | ecosystem: Environmental > Aquatic > Deep subsurface > Groundwater | place... | reverse complement strand
AGAAATTTGTAAAGACAAGTTATTATTAGTCTCTTGGGAAAAACCAATTATTGGGGTATTAATTCATTCAAAAAGCCTTGCTGAGAATTTTAGAAAGTATTTCAATTCTGTCTGGAACAAAGCTAAAACTTAAACAAAACTTTTTCAAAATCAATAATCCTATTGTTCTTAATTTTAATTCCTTCTTTTTCTAGCATTTTAATTTTTGCCTTAACTCCACCTTCTCCACTAAAGTTTCCAATTTCTCCAGAACTTTTAACTACCCGATGGCACGGAATTACTGGTGCATTTTTATTTTTTCTCATTGCACTTCCAACAGCCCTATAAGCTTTTGAATTTAATACTTCAGCAAGGATTTTATATGTAACAACTCTACCACTTGGCACTTTCCTCAATTTTTCATAAACTTTTTCGTAAAACATAATTTTTTAAATCATGCTTAATATTTAATATTTATGGATTTAGACTTAGAAGTAAATAAAGCTATAGAAAAGATAAAAGAAGAAAAAGCTAAATTAGTATGCTTACAATTTCCAGATGGTTTAAAACCACAAGCAACTAAAATAGCAAGAGAAATAGAAGAAAAAACTAATGCAAAAGTAATAATTTGGCTTGGATCTTGTTGGGGTGCTTGTGATCTTCCAGTAGGAATAGACAAATTAAAAGTAGATCTATTGATTCAATGGGGCCATTCTAAGTTTGGATTTGAGAAAGCAATAAGTGAATACGAAAAAAGCCTAAAATAATTCTCTATATTTATAGGTAAGTATTTAAGTGCCAGTTATTCATAATAATTTATGAACAAAAAAAATAGCACTAGTAAACTTGCTATTACAGCCTTAATTCTATCAATATTAATAGGCCCTGTTGGTCTAATCCTTTCAATAGTTGCGTTTTTTAAAATCAGAAAATCCAAAGAAAAGGGGAGATCAATTTCAATTGCAGGGATAATCATTGGATTGATAAGTACGTTATTACTGCTTCCATTAATAATATCATTAGTCGCGATTTTCGGACCACAGAAAACCACTAAATTTGGGGAGCTTGACAAATTTAGATTAGCAAATTCTCAAATAACTGATTATGTATATGAAGTAAAAAGAATTAGTAATGTTACTTACAGCGATGGGTCTAATGACCAATACTTAAGTAACAAGATATGTGAGATTGATAGAAACCCAAGAATATCCAAATGTGTTACAACTTCAAATCGTTTCTTGCCTTCAGAGTTTATTCATACAGATAAAGGACATTATGTATTAAGAAACAACAAATGGGACAAAGTTTTTGGAGGTTCAAATCCAGATATACTAGAAGAAATAGAAAATGGAATTAGTTTCAAATCAATTGAACAGCTTTCAAATGAAAATATCAAAGGAGAAGATTTCACTGTTTTCAAGATTCAGAAAGTTGATTTTAGAGACTCACTAAAGATTTTTGGATATAAATCAAACCGTGAATTGAAATTATGGATCCGTGAAGAAGATAACTTAATAATCTCTGCAGAAGAAACATTCTTATCTACCGACCATTTTGAAAAGGAAGAATATACATTTTCTAACTTTAATTCAGGGTTCAGTATAGATGCCCCAGAATAACCTTTATCAATTTTAAAATATAGTTAAAAATAAAAAATGAGGTGATAATTTTTGGAAAAAGAATCAATTGAATTATCTAAAGATCTTTTAGACAATATAAGACTAATAGTAAGTAAAACACAATTATACTCTGATGAGAGAGATTTTATTGAACAAGCAATAATTAAGCAAATAAGTAAAATGAAACCTTAACAAAAATTTTTTATTTGAATTTTTATATACCCTAAATAATCTATTAGCTGATGTCTAGAATATATTCCTGCTAATGTTTCATAGCTTTCTTGATCCTTTAGCGAATCCAGTAACATACAAATGTTTTCAAGCCTACTTAGTCTTTTTGAATCGCAAGGCAAATGCCTATCCAAAGAACTCATAATCTGGCACACATATTTTTTTAGAGCATCATAAGAATTTGAATTATAATTTTTTACTTCCTGCCATTTATTGTATCCCGTAGATTCTGATCTTATCCTATAGTTATCTTTCGTCTGTTTTTTTGGTTTACTGTAATCTAATCTGTATGCTTGTAATTTTTCCACATGCTTTGTGAGAAGAAAAAGTTTATATATTCATTGATTTTAAAAATCATAAATGGTATTAGATAATCTATCAGCTTTACCTCCAGGCATATTAGCTCTTCTAATTATATTAGCAATTTGGGAATTTATATGGAAGGCTATTGCTATGTGGAGAGCAGCAAAAAATAATCATAAAATCTGGTATGTAATCCTTCTTATATTTAACACAGCAGGAATTCTACCCATTATTTACATCTACTTTTTCAGTAAAAAGAAAATAAAGAAATCTAAATAATCCCAAGTATTCCTATTATTCCTACTAAGATTAAATAAATACCAATTGCATAATTCAAAATCTTAGGGAATATCAGAACAATTACACCAAAAATTAATGATAAAATTGGTGTCAATCCACTTGGTACAGCAATACTTAGTAATGCCATCTATAACCACCTCCTTGAAACAAAAAGTAAATTACCTATATAAAATTAATTGTTTATCAAATATTAATTTATATAATGGAATTTAGAAAAGCTAATAAAATCTGATCAACAGAGTATGAATATGAATATCTACTTTGCTGGTTCGATTACAGGTGGCCGAGAAGATGTATTAACCTATTCACAGATCATACAATATCTTAAGAACTATGGTAATGTTCTTGATCCTCATGTCGGCAATGTTAATTTGACATCTAATGGTGAGAATCTTCCTGATTTCACAGTGTTTGACAGAAACGTAAATTACATACAAAATGCAGATGTAATAATTGCAGAGGTTTCTACTCCATCTCTTGGTGTAGGATATGAATTATGCCTAGGCGAGATACTTGACAAAAAAGTTCTTTGTCTAAATAACAAATCAAAAAATCAAAGATTATCAAGGATGATTTCCGGAAACCCTAAATTTCAAATTGCTTATTATTCGTCAGTAGAAGAAGCATTTAAGAGCATTGATGATTTTTTCAGTTCATGAATCAGATCTATCTATATCTTTATTATATTTGTCTCTTAATTCCTGGAGTTTTATTGTAATTCTTGATTCAGATCCTGCTCTAGCATGAACATATTGATTATAATTAACAAATTTCATTGAACCTCCCAAGAGAGGATATTTTTCCATTGTCAAAGTATGCATTTTCTGACATATTTTTCTATAATTTGGATGTCCTTGGGGTATTGTTCTCAATTCCCACATATGCATAGCCTCTCTAAAATTCATTCCCATAAAATATCTTATTTTGTGTCCAAATAAAGTAGCATATTGTGCTTCTTCTGGATAGTCTTCCACTAATTTTGAGTATAATTCGCCAGATTTAGAATAACATTCTTTTACATCATCTTCCCACCCAGCCTCCTGTATTTCATTAGGAATTGTGTAGCCTAAATGTACTGTAAGGTTTTGTCTTTCTTGAGTCAACATTCTATGCCTATGTAAGTCTCTATAAACACCAAAATCACTAACAACTTCAAAACTTAATGGGTAACCATTCTCTAATGCTCTACCAGGTCTATCTCTTTTATCTCTTCTTTCCCCAATATAAGTATTAAGAATTTCTTCTTTCTTTTCCTGAGGTAAATTTTTTACTATATGTCTTAATTGTTCAATTGGATGTTCAGCGAATTTAAATAGGCACTGCGCAATTATATAATCTTCAATATTTTTATGATCATAATCTACCAATATCACATCGTCCTTAGAGTCCCATTCATCAACATCATTCAATATCTCTTTACTTAATTTTTCCATATTTTTTCTTGTGTTAACTAAATATTCATCACGCTTTGCTCCTCTCACATAAACTTCTATAACTTTGTTCAATTCTTGATGTTGTTTATCAGCTATTTTCTGCATTTCGCTTAGATCGTCAGAATAAAGAGATTTTAGTAAATTTTTGTAGAATCTTCCATTTCCAAAAATCCCAACATTAGTTAGTGTGGCCGCAGGCAAAATAACTCTGGCTCTGTCACACGCACTAGTTTTCATTACAAAATTATATATTGTTTTAAAATCCCTAATTTGTTGCTCTGTACTTAAATCATTTAATTTAACTTCAAGGTCTTCATTATTAACTCGCATTTTTGTTTTAAATTCATTAAGTGGATTAATTGCTTCAAAATAAGTTCTCATGTTTTTAACTAAGGAAACATATTTACTAAACAAAAAATCCATTGTTTCTAGATATTTGGAGGCAAATCTTGATTCCATAATTCTTGGTTCTCTTAAATAAAACCAATCTCCTTTTTCATCAGTCATATCATATACAACATATCTAGAAGATTGTTCTATAGGGCTTCCTCCAATTCTTTTATCCTCTATTTTTTTAGTAGCTAAATTTGAAATTCTCTCCCAAGAAGAATGAGCACCTTCTAACTCTCCAACAGACTCATCCCCAAATTCAAGCAAAATTCTCTCAAGAACTTCAAGTTTAGAAGTTTTGATGTTTCCATCATTATCTAAAAATTCTTTAACAAATGTTTCTCTGAAAGATCCCTTAGCTCTACTATATCTAGCATATGCAGCGCCTGCAATTCCACTAACACCTAAATCCATTAACACAAAAAAATTTCCGTCTGGATTAGAAATATATCTTGAAAGTGCATTTTTCCTTTTTTCTAAAATAGACGGATCTAAGTCAAGAGACATAAATACTCATTATAATATTAATATTTAAAGATTTAATAAGTAAAAAACTATACATTCAATTACAACAACATTTTTAAAATATCTAATAACCTTAACGAAACATGATCAAAAAAAAGGGATTATTCATAGTTTTTGAGGGTATTGACGGAGCAGGAACAACAACTCAAACTGAATTACTTGAAAAACATTGCAAAAAACTAGCTAATGGACATTTTGAAGTAGAATCTGGTTGTGAACCTTGGAATGATGGTTATATAAGAAAAAAACTTTTACAAGATAAATCTCCTTATTCTGACGCAGAGTTAATGGCCAAATTGTATGTTGATGATAGAAAGGACCATACAAAAATTGAAATCTTTCCAATCATAAATAGAGGAGGAATTTATATTAGTGACAGGTATACTCTTTCAACTTGCACTTATCAAGTAGCTCAAGGCTTAGATCTACAAACTTTAACTAAAATGCATGAAACAGGAATTCTCATCCCAAATGTTACTTTTTATATTGATATTGAAAGAGGTATTGCTAAGGAAAGAAAAATTCAAAGAATTTTGAAGCAATTCGGATCTAACGTAAATATAGAAGAAAAACTTGAAAAATTCGACAGAGATCCGGTATTTATTGACACGTTAATCCAACAATATAGACATTTAGCAGAACTAGCAAATTCCAATACGCAATTATTTGGTAAAGTAATGAAAATTGATGGAAATAAACCAGTAGAAGAAGTCTCCTCAGAAATTATAAAATATTTTAATCTTGTATATCATGATTGGAAAAAATCCTAATTAATTTCATCGAGATATATCCCATCATCACCAAGAGGTGTAGTTATCCTTCTATAATCAGTACAATTAATTTTCAATTCCTTTTCCTCATTCTTTGCCCTAATAACAGAAGTAACCAAATTTTCAGCTGCCCACTTATCAAATGTATTCAGCGGGAAATCAGGATCAACAATTAAAATAAAATATCTATCTTCAAACTGTAGAACAGCCTGTCTAGCTTTGCCATTTAAAGTGGATTCCTTAAAATAAACTGAAGTTGGATCATCATAATTTGGATTACCTACATCAATAACTCTAAAAGGAACTCCACAATTAGGATTATCTGGTAAACTTGAATATTTTATTTGAGAAGCACATCCATTCATTAATAAAAGAGCTATTCCACTTCTTATTAAATTAGACATTTTACCGAAGTTTGACACCTGCTACAGTACAACCATCATCAAGCTTGTTTTGAGCATCTAAAATATCTCCAGGAGATATCATTACTTCTTCACCCTCGACCTTATCACTTAAGTCATTAATTAAATCTTTTGCTTTGCCATTTAGATTCCTTTCTCTAAATGTTAAAGTAAATTTTTCTCCGCTTTCACTTTCTAAACAAATATGCCTAACTATTAAATCTAAATCATAAGAATTAGTTAAAGGCATATCATTCGGCTCTGGATAATTGCATGAAACTTTATATAACATTTTATTATCTCTAATTAAATTTAGAGGTCCAGCACATCCAACAGCGCCAGATGCTAATCCTATTAAAAGATATTTTCTCAGATCCATTTTGACCATAAATAGTGTATCATATGAGTATTTAAATCTTTTTATTTGTTACTACTTATTAGAAATCACATTAATTTTGGCCTAATCATCATCTGTATTTTTTATATAAATAACCATAAATGATAATCCCAAGATAAGTGATCGTCAAGATTAGTACAGGATAAATAATGACTAAGACAGAATCCGGAACTTTAGTTTCAATAATAAAAAAATAGCTAGTCCTGCCAATCCTCCAAGTCCCAATATAATAAGAACAAAAATAAATGTCCATTTTATCCAATGTTTTAAAAGCTTCATTTGTGCATAGGTTAAAACCTAATCCCATAATATATACGCCGGGACTGGGATTTGAACCCAGATGCCCGTGAGGGCCAAGCTTACTTGACGTATTCCAGGCTTGCACTCATTATAGATTTGTGCGATACCAGGTTACGCGCTCGAGACATTAGTAATCCCGGCATACCTAGTATGAATACCCGGCATAAAGAATCGATCTAAATTAATATTTAAAAGCTTTAGTATTTACTGAAGCTTCTTTTTCTGAATCAATTTGACCAAATAATAAGTACTCCCAAATATTACAATTTCCGGTATTAAAGTTATACCTAAAGTTGGTGCTAATACAGATGCCCCAATAGTTGCTATGCTCCCAGCCCCAATGCTTTCTAGCACATTTACTGCCTCTTTAGTTTTACTTTCTATATTCTTCTCCATTGGATCAATCTGCATTATTAATTTACCATTTTTAAATATCCTAATTTTTCTGTCTTCCTCAGAAGCGAGAATAGCCACATTCTTATTCAAAGAAGCAGTGTAAGCAGCACTATGCCTTGTTCCAAATCCTTTAAAGACCTTAGTATTAATTATCTTTGCAGAATATGCAATTAGACTCCCATTTTTATCAACAATACATGCACCATCTAATAGGGCTAGGGCTTCCAACCTTCTTTGATTTTCCAGGATATAAAATGGTTTTACATCCTGAGGTAATAAAGTATCAAAGTTAAGCCCATTTATTTTAATAACAAACAAACATCCTTTCTCTTGTTTGGCAATTTTTATAGCTATATCAATTAATGTTTTTTCAATATTCTTTATTTTTGTTATTTTTTCAGCCATATGATTGTTCTAAAATTAATGATTTATAAACTTATCTAACCTTCAAGAACTTTTCAGCATATTTGCAGTTATTTCTTTCTCCATTAAGTCTAGCATTAAATAAAACAGAAGGATATAGTGTATTAATATAAACCTTCTGGCTCTCAAACAGTTTTAATGCTTCTAATTTCTTATCAAATGTCTTACTAACGTCTACATGTAACTCAGGTTTTGTCTTTCTGAATACATTTATTACATTCCACACATCAAAAGTAAAAATATCATATTTTCTATCAATAGAATCAATAACCTTCACAATAATTTTGTGGACACTTCTATGATCTCTATGCGGATCACTGGCCGCATGTGTAAATATTCTATATGGTTTATGTTTATTTATAATTTCTTTAATTTCATTTAAAAACTTTTTATCATTAATTTTCTCATAAATTCTCCCATCAGCAATACTTAAAAATTTAACTTCCTTTACGCCTAAAAACTGTCCTATTTTATTTGCCTCAATAATCCTTTCATTAATTATAAATTGATCTTGGACTACTGGATTGCTAGCTTCACCATAAGAAAAAACATAGACATAAACTTCTTTCCCTTCATTCGCATATTTAGCAATAGTTGCTCCACTACTTATAACTTCATCATCAGAATGCGCACAAAAAAATATTACTTTATCTGCCATATTATTTTCAAAACTTACCAATATTTTAAGGTTTTCTTCCTATCTCAAGCATAGAAAAGTTTATAATTTTGATAAATTACCACAGAATATGCAAAAAAGGAGGATTAATCAGAATTTATTTATCCTAATTATTATTATAATTTTATACATATTAGCTTTAATTCTTCCACAATTAAATCAAAGTGGGACTTCTCTAAATAGTGTTAGTAGAAGTCCTCCAAGAGAAGCTTTCATCGGATTAATAATTCTAATTGTTCTTGCACTTATAATATATGTATCTGAAAGAACTTACAAATATCATTTGGAATAAATATGCGCCGACTGGGATTTGAACCCAGGTCTTCGGCTTGGAAGGCCAAAATTCTTTGTGGAAATAATTTAACCACTGAACTATCGGCGCATTCAAAAATTGAATTAATTAAAATTTAAAATTAAATATTATAAATCTTTCTACTTCTTTTTTATATCAGAATTTATTATATAGTAGAATACTAATAATATAACAAAAATAATTAAATTGAAATTATTAAAAAAAGGTACCTGAACTTCCCTTATTAGAGTACATTCTTTTGGTGTTTCCTCAGAGTCTACTACAAAATTAGAACCCAAATTTATTGTTACTTTAGTTTCCTTCAATCGTCCCACATTATCACCATTACCATCATCTTCACATTCAGTTCTAGTAATATAGACTGCTAGTCCAGGTTGGATTGTACCACAACTACTACAATCATTAGCACAAGTTGAACCTGGACAACTCGATAGTAACGCAGTATCACAAGTCTCTCCAGGATCAACAACACCATTACCACATAAACTACAACTACTCGTATCAAAAGTACATTGTTCTGGGTAACCATAAGAGAAACAACTCAATATACCACTTGGAAAACCTAAAGATTGACAATCTTCTCCTCCAAATTCACCTCCATCACATTCCTCTTCAGGCAAATTTAAAATACCATTACCACAGAACGGTCGATTTATGTCTTCTACTTGAATCCAGTTACTTGAATCCAATACACTGCTTGGAATACCTTGTACTTCTGCAGTAAACATATATTCTATGTCCATATCTCCATCTTCAAGTTCTTCAAGTGGATCCACAGGATCATGAAATTCTGTTAACCATTGAGTAAACCTTGTTTCAGCACCATTAAGTGTAATTTGCACAGGAAGCATTACTAAAGCTCCAAGATCCTCCATTTTGACACCATTATCGTCATTAACATCATATATCTTAAAGATGACCTGCTTATTTGCACAAGCTGCTCCAGCTGCTGTTATTTCAAATCTTACTGGTAGTCCTGCATTTAAGGTTGATCCATCTTCATAGGTAAATCCATTGCCGGGATCAGGATGTTTTATTGCAGCTGCTGTAATAGCACAACCACTTGGATCGAATACATTAATAGTACCAACAGCTTCCTGAGTTCCAGCTCTTGCTCTAACATCTAAAGTACCTACATTATTATTTGCAGTAAATATAACTTGAGCTACTCCATTTACTGTAACTCCAGTAGATAAATCTAAACTCCCCATATTAGGAAATTGCTCATTCAGCAAATTAAAATATAGAATGGTTCCATCAGGTGCTTTATTTCCATTAGTTAGACAATCTGGAAATGCCCCATTATTTATACATACTTCTGCTCTAACAGGAATACTTTGACCAAATGCAACAGAATTTGGATTCATATTTAATAGTACTCCTGTAATCTCAGGCATTATATAGTATACTGAAGGCATCCCCATTGGTGAACCCCCATCTTGACTAACTCCTCCGATAATATATTTAACTTCGTTTAGACTTGCTGAAGAATGCTTATATCTACTCACACCATCAGGTATAAATTCTCCGGGAGGTACTTCTTGCCATATAGGATCTTGTATATTAAAACAGGTTCCATACACTTTGTTTGCATAAATTATGTAAACATATTTTCCGTTATTACACATAACACCACCATAGGATAGAATAGAACTAAAGGATGCTAGGGTCCTCATATTTGCTGGCAAGTTATTATTATTTTTAATCCAACATCCACCCCCCACTGGACAAGAACTTTGCATTTTACTAACTTCTTTTCTATATACTGTATTGGATCTTGGTATTAAATTGGTTACAGTACCTCCAAAAATATAAACATAATCTGTACCACCTATATCTACAACTTGAGTAGCAAATTTTGATCTAGTTATTTGATCTGTTCCATCAGTTGTTATAGGGGTAGTTAACTGCCAATTTCCTGTAAATTCCCCATTAGGCCCGATTGTGTTATACCTAACAGTATTGACAGGAGCAGCTATAGACATATCTGTACCACCAATTAAATAAATTACATTATTAACAAGAATTGCACCTCCACCAGAAACTCCAAGATTATTATTACAATTCTGAATACCAGAAGTACCATCCAAATGATAATTGGATAATACCCAATCATCTAGCTCACCTGTTTCGTGGTCTAAGATTTTAGCATAATGAACTTTATTAGGACAACCATTTCCTCCGATAATATAAATATAAACATCATTTGGACTAGCTTCATAAATAACAGAAGCATGATGAGCCCTTCCAAATGGATTTAGGTTTGGTAAATCTTCTATCCATTGAATTATATTTCCATCGGGACCAATTTCTCCCCTAAATACCCTTCCATCTTTCCCAGCTTCAGCTTGAGGATTTCCATGAATAACATACAAAAAAGTTTTACCACTTACAGAGCTCCTGTAAGCAATGCTCGTATGTTCAGCTCTTGGTGTTAGTAAATCTGTAGCTTGTTGCCAACTTAAAGCATTGACGTTAAGAGAAATTAAAATAAGAATTAATAGACTTAAGACACTATTTATATATTTCATTTTACCTCTTTTTATAAAAAACAAACAATGATTTAAATTTAAATCTTTCTAATGGTGCTTTTTATATCTAGTATAAATATAATATAATGAAAGCAAAATCATCACTATTGCAATATTAGCAGCTGTAAAAAATGGAATATCAGTTTCCTTTATTAAAGTACATTCTTTTTCTAACTCTTGAGTATCAATTATTGCTCCAGTGCTTTCTCTAATCTTAATAATAGTTTCAGTCCTAACTCCAACATTATCACCACTACCATCATCTTCACAAGGAGTACTAATTATTCTAGTCCTCACATCAGCATCTAATCCAGTACATTCTCTACACTTAGTGGGTCCACTTCTAACACATTCCATATCAAACTGACAGCCATTAGGAACCCTCATAAAATCACATCGCTCTCCAGAATTTAATTGACCATTTCCACATCTATTCACTCCACCACCATTAGGACAATCCCAAACACATAGATTAGTATTAAGTGTACAATCATTATTACACTCTAATACACCACTTAAACACCTATTTAAATCACTACATCCCAATCCTCCCAAATTGCCTCCATCACAGCTTTCTCCAGAATTTAATTGACCATTTCCACAATCTCTAGTAGTTCCATCTAAACAAGCATCAAAATTAAAATGACATTGTTTTGCAGTTTGAATAGGATTGCAAGTTATACTTCCTCCAGTATAGCCTCTTCCTTGCCATTCAATACACTCATCTAAATTAACAGGTACAGGTGGAGTTATTGAAGGATCACATTCTTCCCCAGTATCTATCCTGTTGTTTCCACAATTTGTGCTAGTTATATCTCTAACCTGAACCCAATTACTCGAGTCTTTATTAATACCTGGAGAAGCAATAGCTTCAGCAACAAACATATATTCTAAATCTTCATCCCCCTCATTATCACCATTCCTATATTCAGTGTTCCAAGTTTGATAGTAAATTTGATCAATATTATTTAACAATACATAGCCAGGTAAATCAATTATTTTTGTATCTTTCTGACCTGTATTTTCATTCACATCATATAATGAGAACTTTATTCTTTTATTTTCACAATTTCCACTGGTTATTATTCTGAACCTTATCGGCCAATTCTTGTCTAAAATTGCTCCATTTGGATATACATAATTGTCCAAGGTTGGATGTACAATCTCTGCAGTTGTTATTCTACAAGCTCCCGAAGCACAATTATCAGGTGTAGCTACATTGCAGTCATCATCTAATCCATTGTTACAAATCTCAGCTCTAGGATGACAAATTTCCGGGGCACATAAAGGATTACAAGGCTCTAGACACAAAGGATCTAAATCACAATCAGAATCTAAACAATCAAGTAGATTATCACAGTCATTTTCAACACCATCATTACAAATTTCAGTGGGATTTGTAGGTATACATTGAGATGGTGCAGATAAATATACAAGTGTTAATGCAGTTATTGAAGCTCCGCTTGGAAGAACATGTTTTGCTCTAAGATATGTAAAAGTATTTGAAGTACTTACTCCAGATGTATATACAACTCGGGCAAATCCGTCATTACCAGTGTTAATTGAGGTTGGGTATAATGAGCCAAGCATACTGCCTGGTGGAATTTTTTCAAAATTAATTTGCTTATTTGGAACAGGCCTCCCATTTGCATCATGTAGATATGCTCTTAATGCAGACGTAGAAATGCCATTTGCAGGTATTGATAATGGAGAAGGTGGGAAAAATATTATTCTAGTTGGAATAGTCCCAGGATTCTCATTTCCTTGTGTTACAGTACAACAAATTTTGGCTGGGTAAGATCCTTGACCAGCACAAGAAGAGACATGAGCATTACTTGGTTCGCTGGAAATACTAACAATACATACTTCATCAGTATCACAATTTCCATTCCTAATCTGACAAGCACTTATTCCTTTATCTGTTGCAGTAAGGCAAACTTTATTTGTATATCCAGTAAACCCTGGTCCTGCAATATGAGCATTTATTGGGGTACTTAATCTTACAACTTCAGCAAAATTACCTATACATTGATTATTAAGATTACTACCTGAACAGCAAACATTGTATCCATAATTATTTTGAGTTGGTAATTCTGCATGAGCATTACTTAAACTAGCTAACTTGAATAATGTAGTTTCACTAGGTAAACAATTTGAATTTCTTACACTACAGCTAGTTAATTCAGCTGCATCTACATAGCTAATTAAAGAAAAGATAAATACAAACAAAAAAATGTGGATTTTCTTCATTTTTATTATTGCCTAATCAAGTTAGTACAATATAATACTGGTGAAACAATTTCTGATAGATATTCTGCTCCAGCTCCATTACAATCGCATTCACATATACTACTCGAGTCACAACTTCCAGTACCTCCTGTACAAGCTTGACTTCCTGAAACTGATGTACCCCCAGAACATTGCTGTAATGTATCCCCATCGCAATTATATTGGCATCTTACTTCTCTAATATCCCTACAATTAGTATTGCAATAACCTGAACATTGTGAAGCGCAACCCGATCCTAAAAATTTAGTTAGAGACCCAGTTGAAGAACAAGTTAAAGATTGTGTACTGCAAGCTCCGTTTTGAATGCAAATTTTTGGATTTGGCGTTCCAAGTCCCTGAAATAATACATCTTGACCATCAATTTTATCAGCATTAACTTGACCATCATGCTTTCCATCTAATTTATCTGCGTCCAACCCAGATTCATGGCCATCATTATTAGAAGTCCAAATGGTATTAGGATTAGGTAATCCTTCTATTTCTTGATAACTATGTCCAAAATTTACTGGATTATTTGTACCATAAGCGATAACAAATATCATAGCAGTAAAAGCAACAGATAGAACTGCAAAAATATAAAGTAACTTTTTTTCAATATTAAAAGTTATTTTCATTCTCCCACCTCGTTTTTCCTTTATAATTTAAAAACATTGATCTTTTTTAAATCTTTTTGTTTTCAAAGGCATGTTTAATTTGTTCTATAGTCCATCCTTGACCCAATAAAACTTCTTCAATCCTCTGTTTTTTCATACCTCTTTTTAAACTACTTTCTATATAGCTACGTAAATTCCAGAAATCCTCATCACTTGAAAAAAGTTTATCCTTTTTATTGCTTAATTTGCCTA
>Ga0209541_10011149_pt1 | contig 14128 bp, 16 predicted proteins | sample RifCSPlowO2_01_FD_184027 | JGI IMG/M metagenome (GOLD analysis project Ga0209541, IMG submission 184027) | Groundwater microbial communities from Rifle, Colorado - Rifle CSP2_plank lowO2_0.1 (SPAdes) (version 2) | ecosystem: Environmental > Aquatic > Deep subsurface > Groundwater | place... | reverse complement strand
GTTCAAATGAGCTGGAAAAAGTAAACGAAAAAACCAGAATCAACGTCGGAGATACAATAGTTAACCCTCCCGACGGGAAAATACTCACAATATATCCGACAGATTGGCCGGAGAGCGGGATCGGCTTACAGCCTGGCACCAACTTCACGATATCCGATAAAGCCCAACTACTTACCATGGGAGAGTTCATTTATAAGTCGACTAAGGATCCGAAATCCGGACTCAATATGCAGTACGACAGTTTTGAAATGCAGTTGGCCAAGCTCGGTGCAAAATTAAAAGGAACAATGGTAGTCGTAAAAGAAGATGGAGAAACCAGCAGCATAAAAGTGATTGAGGGCGCAGCAGAAGTCACGGATATAAAAACTGGCAAAACAGTTGAGATCGGTGAGGGCAAGATGATTGCCGCGACTGATACAGGCATTGGTGAGGTACAAGCTTTTGATGTCAACGCGGAAAACGCAAAGTGGAAGGATTTTACAGACAGTATTAAGAAAACAAATACAGGTATTTTTACTAATAAGAATATTATTTATATTTTGAGTGGAATTATCGTCGCTGTGGTTATAGTAGGCTTTCTACTATTAAAAGCGAGAAGTCATAATAAGCGGTCTTAATGACTCAAGGAACACGGAGCAATAGGTGGACTTAATAAATTGGACTGTTAAGAAGCTATCTTTCACTCCCTATGTGTATATATTATAATTTTTTTACAAAATCTTTTTTTCTAGGCCTGGGATCAAGTTCCCTTTTTAGCAATGAACTGTCAATCATTTCATAATCCCCTAGTCTTCCCAAAGCGATAATTACAAACGGATGGTGTTCTTTATCAATAGCCAAAGACACCAATAACTTTCTATTGTTGAATTCCCCCATCTGCCTGGTGTAATATCCCAAATGCTGCGCTTGTAGAACAAGAGACATCGCTGCTGCACCCAAATCATGGCGGTAATAACTTTTTTTGCCTTGGGATTTCTTAAGATAACAGGCAACAATCAATACAGCTGCATTTTTTGCGTACCGATTATATTTTGCCAGGCAGGCAACGATTTTATTAAATGATGCTTCTCCGTGTTTTGCCCAGTAAAAATACCAAGGTTGAAAGTTGAAACCCGAAGGTGTCCAGCGCGCTGCCTCAAGTATTGACTGAAGATCTTTTTCTGGAATTGACTCCGAAGAAAAATGTCTTGGACTAAATCTTTCTTTTATTTCTTTGAAGACAGGAAAATTCGGCTTTGGTTTTCTGACTTTAAAAATTTTATCTCGTATATTATTCATACAAAACAAGAGATTTAATTATATTATAAACTTATCTTTCACTCTCGAGGCGTTTATATCATTAATGCCTAAAAAATAGTTAGGGTATAATTATTTCGTATGAAGTTTCATCACGTGGCTTTCACTGTCAAAGATATTCAAGAATCTGCAAAGTGGTATGAAGAAAAATTAGGATTTAAAGCGGTTAATAATTATAAAAAAAATGGTCTGGAAATTACTCTGCTTCAGTTTAAAGATATCAGAATTGAGTTGATTTCATTTGGAAAAGATACAAAAGACTTGCCTAATTATAGATCCGAATTGATGTCTGATATTCATACTGTCGGAACGAAACATCTTTGTCTAGAAGTAGACAATCTTGACGAATTTATAGACAAATTAAAAGCAAAAAGAGTACTTTTTGTCACGAAAACCGACACTGCAGCTTTCGGCGGAAGATATGTTTTCTTTAAAGACTGCAATAATATTTTAATTGAGTTATACCAACGGTAGTCGGATATGGAAATAAAAAGCAAAAAAACAGGCTGGCCAATTGTGAAAGTAACTACGAAAGATAGTTATACTTTGTTTGGATATTATTCGGAAGTTCCTAAGTTAACTGCTACTGTTGTGCATTTACATGGAACAGGAGGCAGTTTTTATTGGAACGCCTTTTATCCGGAAATAACCAAAGCGGTTAACCAAGTGGGTTTTTCCTACCTAGCGACCAGTAATAGAGGATCAGGAATCTATGAACTTGAGAACGGAACAAAGCCTTTAGGGGTATCTTTAGAGTTATTCGAGGATTGTTTAAAAGATATTGACGCTTGGATTGAGTTTGCATTATCGAAGGGTACAAAATATTTTATTCTCGAGGGTCATAGTTTTGGCATCGGCAAAGCGACTTATTACAATGCAAAAGGAAAGTACAGAAATCTTATTAAGGGAATAATATTCCTGGGAACAATTGGAGTGTATCAGACGCAGCAAAATTATTTAAAGAAAAAAGGAATCGATCCAAAAGTCTATCTTAAAGAAGCTCAAAAACTTTTAGAAAAAAAACAGCCGACTGCTATTTTGAATGATCCGTGGGGTTTGGCAGGTTACTATCCGGTCAGCGCTCAAACCTACCTTAATTTTTTTACTCCGGGAAGCGAGATGTTCAAGTCTACCCAGATGGCGACAAAAGAAGTCGGCGGATACAGGTATTTAATCAAAGTACCCTTACTTTGGATTTTGGGTGATCAAATAGAAAAAGAATATTTATTCGTTCCTTTTAAAGAAGCCTTTGATTTAGTAAAAAAAGAAAATCCTCAGGTAGAGATTCATCAACTGAAGAACTGCGATCATGGATTAAATAATCATGAAAGCGAAACCGCCGCTCTTATCTCCAATTTTCTTAAAAAAATAAAAACGTAATTTCTTCACAGTTTTGTCAAACCGTTACACCTTAAAGGTGCAATTATTTACTTGCTTCCCAACAATATTTTCCTCGGCAATTTTAAGCAGCATTTTCTTCAAGGAAAAAATTGATTTTATACAAGGTGTTGGATTATTTTTTCTGGCAATTGGTTTGTCCCTGATCATTTATGCAAGAGCCGTTACTGAATAATATTTAATCTCAATTACCTCAAAAAATCTAAAATATTCCATTTTAGGTCAAAAGAGCCTAGCATAATTGGTTAATTTCCTTTAAGTCGGAATATTGATCGACCCACTCATAAGTTCGAAAATCGTCCAATCGAGCGAGCCAGTTGGTGCTTAGTATAACCCAATTGGCTTGTGTTAGTGCGTTAATTATAGGCTAATAGGTTTTATTGACAATTTATTTATCTTTTTAAAATACTTGAGAGTTAATAAGTTTTTTGAGTAGACCTAAAGAGTTCAAATCGTAAATAGAAACAGGGATTGCCATATTATTTAATTTTTTTAATATTTTTATTTTTTCTTTAACGGCTTCTTGAGAAATCAGATCTGTTTTGGTTAAAAGAATAATTGTTTTTTTTGCAAGAATGTTTTTGTTATATTCTGCAATTTCATCTATACCTGTCTGATAATCCTTTCAACCGCAACTACTTCAACCTTAACTTCCACCAAAACTCCATAAATTATTTAAGTCGCTATCTTCTAATAAATGCAATAGTAGAGCTCTTATTTGTGGGGGCGGAACCTTCTCTAATCTGACCTCTGCCAAGCTGACCATGTACAATATTCAAACTTTCATCATTGCCTGGACTTAAATACTGAATATCAAATCCGTCTTTTTCATAATCTGGAATGCCTCCCTCACTAATTACATTGGTTCCCCATGTCCTTTCATTACCACACATGTCTTCACCAATAAGTATATATTCCTGCACACTATGCTTTCTCAAGGGGGGACTCAAATCCTCACCAGGAGGCATCCAGGAAAATAAAACAATATCGGGCCCATAGATTTTGACTGCATTTTCAGCATCCAGACTCTTAACCTGTGTTACTGTTTCACCCCTTGCTGCCGACCAACTTTTATTATCGGTAGCGATTAACTCTACCTGATCATCTCTTATTCCTAATTCTCTCATTTTTTGCTCGATAAAATAAGTCAATTGTCCTCTTCCTGCTCCTACCTCTAAAATTCTAATCGGTCTAATCTGGGAGGAATCAATTCTATCTTGATATTTAGCAGCTTGAGAAATCAAATATTTACTTATTGAATCAATAAATTTCTGCGTATAAAGTTCATAAATTTCATTTTTAAAGCAAAAATCGTCAAACTCCATTTCTCTACCCTTAAAAACTTGGCGCACCTCAGCCTCAGCAGGCAGATATTTTAATGTTTTCATTCTTTCCTCCAATTCCTCGGGAGTTTTTGCATATTCCGAGGGTGGTCTTATTTGATTTGGCTTATTTTCTACGATACTTTTATCAATTAACCAGTCTTGTCTTTGTTTTTCTTTAACCAGCGCTGCTTGCTTAACCTGCGACTCCCTGCTTATTTCTTCAGGCAATATATCTCTAACCTTAGCCACATAGTCAACAATTGTTTGAGTAGTTTCTAATAGAGCGCCTGCATTATTTTGCGCTGCAAAATTACTTACTACAATAGCCGTTTCCGCCGATTGACCTTTCATTTTTTGGGCATTTATCTGTAAAGTCAGATAGTTTTTCAAGGGATCTTTTTGCATTTTTTTCTCAGTTGGCAGGGTAAGTTGTATTTCTACCCCGTTACCACTTGTCAATAAAATCGAATCACCAATTAATTTTATGGCAATAATATCATCCTGACTATTTGGTTGCAAAGCTGCAAGAATATTTTTTACAGGCTCAGGTGTTTGTAATAATTTTTGTTTTTCCTGCACCACTTCTGTATGACTTCTATCTCGTATATTTCCTACAAAAATATCAATCCCGAATGACTTATCAAAAAGATCTGGCATTCTCTCATCCGTCTTACTAATTTGAGACTGAATTGCTGTCTTAACTTGTGAATATTTTTCAGTAATCCCAACTTCCGTAAGTACCTCTAAAACATGTCTGGGTTCATTTAAAGCTTCTTCCTTTCTTAATGCTTGAAATAATCCTTTCCATTTTCCCTCAGGTTTACTTGTTGATTCTGACTTAAGATTTAGAACTTCATTTTTCGGACCAAAATGTGTTGCCCTAACTTCGGCAATAGCTGCTTCTCCTGTCATATTTTTTTATAGAAAAAATCTTTCATCATATTATTTGCTTGATCCAATTTGTTTTGATGGATTAATTTTTCTGCTTCAGTAATCAGATTTTGCCGGTTCTTTTCCTGATATTCTTTTAAGTGAATATTTACAATACTTGCCAATTCAACAAATTGATCATCCAGACTCGGTAATATTCTACCAAGCTGTTCATCGGTCAAATTTTCAGGGAGAGATTTAATAACAAAAGCAGAAATTTCTGAAGCCCTCTCTACTGTAATTTCAGAACTATCTAGTTTATCTAATAATAGCTTAGCTATTTCTTTTTCAAGGAAAAATAATTTATCCGAAATCATGGATTTATTATAATCAATTTCTTGCCAAACTATTTAAACTATGTTTCTATTAAAATCTTTTGCAGTTTATTTAGAGATGTTTCATCATAAATAGAAACCGAAATTATATCTTTATTCAATTTTTTCAGCTTTGTTAATTTTTCATTTATTACTTCTCGGGGAACAAGATCTGTTTTGGTTAACAGAATAATGCTTTTTTTTGAAAGAATATTTTTATTATATTTTGAAATTTCTTCAACTACTGTTTTATAGTCTTTTTCAATGTTTTTAGACTCAACAGAGATACAGTGTAATAATAATGTCACTTTTTCGATATGTTTTAAAAATTTTACCCCCAAACCTTTTCCTGTAGAAGCGCCTTCAATAAGTCCAGGAATATCAGCAAGAACTTTTCCATCGATAACTCCAAGATTGGGTTCAAGCGTAGTAAAAGGGTAGTTGGCAATTTTTGCATGAGCATTTGTTAACTTATTTAATAGGCTACTTTTCCCGGCGTTAGGAAGACCGATGAGACCATAGTCGGCTATAAGTTTAAGAATAAGGGTAATTTTTTTCTCTTTACCTTTTTGCCCCGGACTGGCTTTACGGGGAGTTTGATAAGTTGAGGTTTTAAAATAACTATTTCCACGTCCACCGTCTCCGCCCCGGCAGATTAAAACACTAGACATAGATTTCGTCAAGGTAATTTCTTTATTGGTTTCGGTATCGATTATGGTAGTATTCGTCGGAACCGATAAATATAAATCATGTCCTCCTCTCCCGACTTGATTATTTGATCCGCCCATTTGACCGTCTTCGGCTGTAAATGAAGTTATTTCTGTATACTTTTTTAAATCCATCGAATTTGAGGTAGTAATAAAATATATATTTCCACCTTTACCACCATTTCCGCCGCATGGCCCCCTTTTATTGATAAAAAAGGCCACCTTCCCGGATCCGCCATTACCTCCTTGAACTGTTATTCCAGCCTCATCTATAAACATAATCTTGTATCTATGCCCATCTTACTCCGATTTGCAGCTCGCTGGAGCGAAAAAGCGGATTAGATGGGTAGATACTGAGTAACTCTGTTGCAAATCTTAAGTTATCGAAGTATATTATATCGTGATTAAGTAGATATTGATTGAAAAAATTATTGGCATGTCCTAACTTCAGTGATAATAGGGAGTTGAATTACTTTAAATTATTCTTTTGTAACCGGAGTTTTCTTTTTGGAAGATTTCGTTTTCTTTTGGGCAATGATTGTTGTTTCCTCTGGTTTTACTATTGTTTCCTTCTCTCCTTTTACGGGGGTAACCATAAGCATCTCTAATATTTTGTCTAATTTACGGTTAATTACCTCAAACTGTTCGCTATTTTGTGGTCTTGTCTCGTTTCCTCTTTCAAAGTATGGCTTTCTTTGGCTTCTGTCTTGAAACGCTCTTGAATTGGTTCCAGCACCGCTTTTTTTAAAACACCCGTTGCAATAAACGGGTTTACTACCGGTTGGTTCAAAAGGAACTTCACAATTCTTTCCACAATTGCTGCAAATGGCTTTATGCATTTCTCTTCCCCCACCACGGCCGCCAAAACTTCGCCTTCCGAAATCCCTTCGGTTAAAGTCTCTTCTTGGTTCTGATCTGTCGTCTCGATTAAATCTTCCCATAATCCGCATGTTAACACACTAATGATGTAATAACAAGCGCCACAGTCTATAAAGAAGGTGTGATATCTCTCTTTTTTACTTTGGGGAAAAATAATACGAAGGATTTAGTTGGTAAAATTTAACGATTTATGAACTCTTCTTTTTTTATACTTTTAAATACTTCCTGTTAGATAACGACAGTTTCGTTTCGGATAACCGAGATATCCGCAAGTGTATGAATTTATTTAGTTTAAAGATGTAGTGATTAAGACGGTAGAGTAGATAAAGTAATATTTAGTAATAGATTGCTTTCCCGCTCTAAAGCATTTAATTCATCTTCATCTTCTATCCATCTGTAAGTTCGAAAATCATCCAGTCGCTCGGGCAATGAAATTTAGCCTCATTTTTAAAAGACCCACTAAGGACGTTCGAACCTCTTTGTTATAATTTCTCCATGCCTCAAAATTCTACAAAAGTTAGTTTGGATATTTTAATAATTCAAAACAAAAAAGTATTACTTGGTTTATTGAGTAAAAATTGGCTATATGAAGGAAAACAAGTATATGGTGTTCCCGGTAGAGAAATATACTTCAGGGAAAAAATTGGTGAAGCAGTGAAAAGAGATTTGAAAGATGAACTTGATGTAGAAGTTATTAACTATAGAGTTATTAGTGTTAATGCAAATTATGCAATGAGTAATCATTATCTTGGCATAGGTGTTCTTGCTGAAATAAAAGGAGAGGTCAAACTATCCAAACCTGATGATTGGGAAAAATGGGAATGGTTTGAAATTAACAAAATCCCTAATAATCTATTTCCAGCAGCAAAAAATATTATTCAAAGTTATAAAGAAAATAAATTCTGTGTTTCTGAATAATTTATATACAAAAAGTTCGGATTGCTTCAGCCAGGGGAACAAAGTAGAATTTAGCGCCTTAGGAGAATATATTTACTGTACATATAATTATCCTCTGAATGAACTACCCCGCAGCAGAGCTGCGAGGTATCTATACCCGTCTTAGTTGATTTTGCAAATTTTCAACTAAAAATATCTTATTAAATCAACTTAGAGGGGTATACTTCGATAACTTAAGGTTTGCAACTGAGTTACTCAGTATATACCCATCTAATCCGCTTTTTCGCTCCGAGAGAGCTGCAAATCGGAGTAAGATGGGTATATATACTGATTGCAATCTCAATCAATAGAAGTATAGTCTGTCGTTCCCTCGAAGGAGGGAATCCAGACCGGATCCCCTCCCTGCGCGGGGATGACAAACATTTCGCAGCAAGCTGCGAGGAATTAAACCACTAAGGTAAATTATTAATTTTCCTTCTGATTGATTGAAAGTCCACGCGGTGGAATTTCTTCTGGGCGCGAACGACAAACTAATTAAGCTACGTCATGGCTATTTATTAACCGTCTCCAGTCACCTTCAATAATTGTCTTAGACACATCTCCTTGACAGAATCCTCAGCACCGACCCTTCAAGACTTGCTACTCTAAAATAATTACTTGACAATATATATTCTGTAATATAGTATAGAATATATGAGAACTATTAATGCTTTAAAAGCTCGAAGCCGATTAGGAACTATTCTTGACGAGGTATCACAGGAGGGTATTCATTATGTTATCAAACGGCTCAGTGAACCACTTGTCGTTGTTGTGCCTTTTAGTGAGTACCAGGAAGTATTTAAACAAAATGTTTCAAAGAAAGAACATGTAGAATTACTACAGGAATTAAACTCTTTTCGTAAAAGATATGGTAAACAATTGTCTGGTAAAAAGGGGACTACTCAGCTACTGCATGATATGAGAAATAAGCGAACTCAATCTTTGCTTAACCTAATAAAATGAAAGTAGTTCTTGATACGTCAGTCGTACTTAAATGGTTTGTTGACGAAACAGGAAGCGATGCTGCTCGCGAATATCTTGAGGATTTTATTGACGGGAAAAATCAGATTCTTATTCCTACACTTCTTTTTTATGAATTAGGCAGCGCTTGTTTGAAAAAATCGATTCCTGTTTCTGAAATAAGCAAAATCATGGAGTTATTACAAAAGTTACCTTTTGAAAAAGAGGACATCGGATTTACTTCATTTCGCAAGATTTATCAGAATGCTACAGAATATAATATTTGGTATTATGATGCTTCGTATGTAACATTGATGCAAAAGCACAATTGTGAATTAATAACTGCGGATAAAAAATTATTCAGAAAACTCAAAGGAAATATGGCTAAAATCCGCTTGCTTAAAGATTGATATGTTGAGCATTCTCTTCTCTATCCAAAAATAAATGGTGAAATTTTGATAATCATCCATCCGCGCGAGCCAGATAGGACGCTGAGCGTAAAAATGCTCAGTTTGTCCATTCAAAAGAAGAAGCAAAGCAAAAACTTGGCAAATGGTTAAAACAGTATGAACCGATTCTGCAATTGAAAATTTGAATGCTATCGGAGAATCTTTGCTTGAATTACTCGAGCCAGAGAAGAAAAAGAAATTATAAGTAGATAAGCTCACTTTAGAGGTAATATATAAGTATTCGTTAGCGCAAAACAAAATGACCGGTTTTGATAAATGTCATGCTGAACTTGTTTCAGCATCTATACCCCCTCTTAGTTGATTTTGCAAATTGTCAACTAAAGTCATCTTATCAAATCAACTAAGGAGGGGTATATACTGATTGCAATCCCAATTAATAGAAGTATACAGATTAATCAGATTATAAATCTACATATTTTTGATATTTTTGAAGCTATTCTTTTTGGTTATTTAATTTTAGGATTGTTGTTGCAACCTTCTTACCAATATTTTATCAACCCTGTTTCTGTCCATATCAACGACTTCAAACTGGTATCCTGATTTTTCAAAGTAATCACCGGTCTTCGGGATTTTTTCAAGATGGGCAATGACAAAACCAGCAACAGTCTGATAGTTAGTTAAGTCTTTGTTTGTCAATTCTTGAAGTTTTAACTTTTTTCTTAATTCATAAATGGTTACTGTCCCATCAATAAGGAATGACCCGTCAGCTCTTTGGACAATCAAGGGCTCCTGAATTGATTGTGATTTAATCTCACCAACCAAAGCTTCGAGAATATCGTTAAGAGTGACTAAACCTTGGATTACGCCAAATTCATCCAGTACTAAAGCAATGTGAATTGGCGAATGGCGAAATAACTCAAGCACCTTAATAGCTTTCATTGATTCCGGGATTAGGTGAGGTTTGGCGGTTATTCTTTTAAGTTTTTCTCTATCAAATTCATCATCTTCAAACGAATAGGAAAGTAGGTCTTTGACATGAATAATCCCGAATACTTTATCTTTTTTTCCTTCGGTAAAGATAAGTCGTGAGTGGGGATAGTTTAAAAGATAACGTTTTGGTTTCTCCGCAAATTTCTCGATGTTGATAATCGTCATTTTGTGTTTTGGTGTCATAAGCATATCTACCCGTAAATCATCAAGCATCAGAGCCCGCTCGATGAGTTTTTTCTCGGTTCTGCTGAAGATACCCATATCGGTCCCTTCTCTGATAAGAATTCGTACTTCATCTTCGGCGATAAGAGAGGGAGAAGCTTGCTTGAGGCCTAAGATTTTAAAGACAAATTCTGTCGAGATGCTTAAAAAACGAATAACGGGATGAGTAATGTTTGATATTGCCTGTATGAAGGGAGCAACAAGTGCAGCAATCTTTTCGGGACTGTTTAACGCAATCCTTTTAGGCACAAGCTCTCCGATAACGATTGAAAGATAAGTTATGGCAGATATTACGATGATGAAAGATATTTGCTGATGATATATCCCAATAAAAGGTAAAGGCTTAATCAGCGGAGAAAGTCTTACCGTAAACATATCTTCGCCTATCGCCCCGGCAAGGACAGTTACTAAAGTTATCCCAATTTGGATACTGGAGAGAAACATATTTGGTTTTTCAGCCAGGTAGAATGCAACCTTTTCTTTTTTGCCCCCGGCCATCGCCATATCTTTCAACTTGCTTTTTCGTGATGAAATAATGGCTATCTCTGCCATAGCAAAAAAACCGTTAAAGAGAATTAGAATTAATATGATGAGAAAATCCATATAAAATTAATTATAGCAGTTAGACCTTATGAAATAAGATATTGTTTCCCTGGTTCGGATTAGCAGTAATTGCTAAACGTGACTCTATTTTTTCTACCTCCTCCCTGATTTGCCGTACTGACCTAAAATCTTCAAAAACCTTGATAATGCTTCGGCTTCGCTCAGCACAAGCATGCGATAAATACTTGGTTATATTAAAGCTACACTTCTGGAGCACTAAATTTAACCTAAAAATTGTTATTGACAACATGTTGTACGATATATTATAATCACTTCATGTTAAAAACCTATCTTTATATTCCGGAACAAATTGATTTGGAGGTTAGAAAACTTGCAAAAGAAGAAAAAAAGAGTAAAGCCGAAATACTGCGCACTGCTCTAGAAAAAGGCATTGCAGCAATCAAAAAACGAAAATATGCCGGTGCCGAAGTTTTGCTAAAATTAGCAGACTTAGGAAAAAAGTACAAAATAAAGGGACCCAGAGACGCCTCCACTAATCATGATTATTACTTATGGGGTCTACCTAAAAAAACTAGATAAATCGACATGATAGTCATTATCGATTCTGATGGATTGATCGGGAGTTTAAATACGCACGATAGGCATTACTTAAATTCACAAAAAATATCACGTAAATTAATTAAGAACGGTGCAAAATTAATCTATCCGGCCACTGTAATTGTTGAAACGGTTACACTTTTACAAGGCAGATTAAATGCCCCAAAGTTAGCCGATCAAATCCTTCAACTTGCGAAAAATAATCAGCTTATTATTGCAGTGGTGGACGAAAAAATTCTTCAAGAAGCTGCTGATATTATGGATTTTAAAAAAAGTAAACATAATACTTTATTTGATGCCGTTGTGGCTACAATCGCTAAAAAATACTCAGCTGACGCCATATTTAGTTTCGACAGTTTTTATAAGAAAAAGGGCTTTAAATTAGCTTCTGAATTATAAAAGAAATTCTAAAAAATCCGTTCGCGCGGGCAGGTTGTCCGACAATACCTTTCTTTTTAAGAAAATTGGTCTATTGTGATAGAATACAATAAATAAAAAATTTAGACTCTGCTTTTTATATGCTGCGGGTCAGAAAAAAATCCTCACTTATTTTTCTACTGGCGATTTATATTCTTGCAGGTTTATTGCTCATTCCTGTTTATAAAAACCAGATTAACCCTGACGGTATATCATATATCAACATAAGCTATTATTTGCTTGAAGGAAGATACATCGACGCGATAAATGCCTTTTGGAATCCTTTATATTCAATTTTCTTGACGCCTTTCTTATTGTTCTTCGACAAGTTGTCCTCAACAAAAGTCTTATCTTTCGTCATTGGTTTTTTTACATTAATCGGCCTGAGACTTTTATCCAACCGTTATAATTTATCCAAAAGCTTAAAGGATTTGCTTAGCTTAATCATCATACCTAACCTTTTTTATTTTGCCTATTCTGTTGTATCGGCTGATTTTCTGGTCTTGTGTTTTTATATCTATTACTTATACCTCGTTTTTGAACCGACTTACTACGACAAGATTGGGAAGGCGATTTTGATCGGATTGTTGGGTTTTTTTGCTTATCTTGCTCGATCTTATGCTTTTTATTTTTTTATCGGCCATCTTTCCCTCATATCTTTTACTACATTCTTAAGGCATGCTTCCGCGCTAATCAGAAAAAAAATAATCTTGTCTTTTGTAATTGGAATGACGGTCTTTTTAATTTTAAGTAGTTTTTGGATTGGACTGGTCGGGTTAAAATACGGAAAACTTTCGCTCGGTCATGAGGGCGGTTTTGTTTTTGCCAGCGTGGCCCCGGACCTAAAGGAGCCGCTTTTTTATAACGGACTCGTTAAACCTGTTAAAAATCTGGATACGAGTATCTGGGACGATCCGATATTCTTAAAGAAAAAATCCTGGAGTCCTTTGCGGTCTATTGATAATTTACTTTATTACTTGAAACTGATTTATAATAACGCGCACGGCATCTATGTGGAGCTTGCTTATTTTTATCATCTGTCCCTGCCTATAGTCTTTGGGTATCTGTTATATTTTTTAAACCTAAAAAATAGGTCTGTACGTCACCGCATTAATTTGCTTACTCTTTTAACCTTTTTTCTTTATCCGGTAGGCTATATTTTAATTTATGTAGAGGAAAGATTTATTTGGTTAAATCTGGTTTTAGTTTTGTTTATGGGCATCAGCCTGTTACAGGTCGTCTTAAATAAATTAAAATTCAACGCTTTATCCCGAGTTTTACTATTAGCTATCGCGGTTTTATTTTTCACTTATTACCCGATAAAAAAGCTTGTGATACTGGCATCTGAGTTAAAAAAAGGCTGTATCGTATGTCAAACTCTTGAAAAAGAAAAAGTCCGCAATAAAAATATTGCCAGTAACCACAACTGGGGTTTTAGCTTAATCTATTCTTTCTATTCTCAAAGCCGCTATTTTGGCATGACCATCCCTGAGGCAGACGCGCAAAATATATTAGACGAACTGAGGCGGAATAATATAGAATATTATCTTGTTTGGGGAGAGAGCAATCTTGATGAGAAGCTTAAAAAAAACTACCAACTTATCGCCGAAGTCAGACCAGAGAATCTGAAGATTTTAAAAAGAAAAGACATTTTTTGAGCTAGAATATAATCAAATGAAAAGCAAATATCTGGAGAGGGTATTGAGAATCGGAGTAGCCGGGGAATTTTTGGGTCATGGCATTTTCGGACTCCAAGGCAAACAACAATGGATCGGCTGGATTCAGCAGATGACCGGGGTTGATGCGGCCTTAGCTACTAAGATGCTGTTTTTTATTGGATTGTTGGATATAGTCATAGCTTTAATCGTTTTAATTAAACCAATTAAACCGGTTTTGCTTTGGGCTGCTTTTTGGGGATTCTGGACAGCCATGCTACGACCGCTGGTTGGGGAACCGATCTGGGATTTTGTCGAAAGATCGGCCAACTGGGCCGCTCCATTTGCACTATTTTTAGTTTTAAGTGAGAAAAAAAGACAGAATTAATTACCTAGTTGAATTATTATAGCTACCGCAATAAGAAATGTCATATTTGTCATCCTGAATTTATTTCAGGATCTTGTTGTTTATACTTCTGTTAATTGAAACCGCAATCAGTATATACCCCTCTCTAAGTTGATTTGATA
>Ga0209541_10011145_pt1 | contig 14130 bp, 17 predicted proteins | sample RifCSPlowO2_01_FD_184027 | JGI IMG/M metagenome (GOLD analysis project Ga0209541, IMG submission 184027) | Groundwater microbial communities from Rifle, Colorado - Rifle CSP2_plank lowO2_0.1 (SPAdes) (version 2) | ecosystem: Environmental > Aquatic > Deep subsurface > Groundwater | place... | reverse complement strand
TGGAATCTGGACAAGGGATGGCTTGATTCCCTTCAGGTCAAGCTTTCCTGCCGCTTCGGCTGCTGTAAGCGCCTCCCACGACTTCTTCCAGGAATCATCTGACGGTATGCCAAGCGCCCGCCTAATCTTCTCCCTCGCAAAGCCAGTCTTTGCAAAACCAAGCCACTGCCGGGACGGCCTTGATGTCTTGGACGTCATTATCTCAACAACGTCCCCAGGAGAAAGCTCGTAGTCAAGGGAAACAATGCCGCCATTGACCTTCGCGGCCTTGCACGTGTTCCCAATCTCAGTGTGCACAGCATAGGCAAAATCAACCGGGGTCGCCTTTTCAGGAAGGTGAATCGGGTCGCCTTTTGGCGTGAGCACATAAATCTCGTCCCGGAACATGTCAACCTTCAGGCTCTCAACGAGGTCTTTCGCATTTTCAGAGCCCCGCCACTCCATAATCTGCTTGAGCCATGCAACCTTGCGGTCAAACTGCCTGTCCCGCTCAGTGTCCTTGTATCGCCAATGGGCTGCAATCCCCTCCTCTGCAATGTGGTGCATATTGAGCGTCCTTATCTGGACCTCAACCGGCTTTCCATCAAAAAGCACCTCGGTATGCAACGACTGGTACATGTTCGGCTTTGGATTCGCAATGTAATCATCAAACCTGTTAAGGATTGGCGTCCACTTTGAGTGGATTATGTTGAGCGCCCTGTAGCAGGTCTCAGGGGTTGTGGTTATGACCCTGATAGCGGAAAGGTCCCTGACCTCCTCAAATGGTATCTTCTTGCTCAGCATCTTTTTGTATATGCTGTAGAAGTTTTTCGCCCTGCCAACAACAACAGTATCCGGGAGGTTGTTCGCCTCAATCACCTTCCTGACTGCAGTGACAATTTTTTTCACCTCACGCTCGCGCTCCTCCTTCTTCTTCACGACGCGCGCCTTGAGCTCCTGATAGATGCCAGGCTCAAGAAACCTCAGGCAAAGATCCTCCAGCTCGGACTTAATCCGGTACATGCCAAGCTTGTAGGCAATCGGGACGTAAACCTCAAGCGTTTCCTGGGCTATTTCCCGCTGCTGCAGGGGACCAAGATACTTCAACGTGCGCATGTTGTGCAGCCGGTCGGCAAGCTTCAGGAGGATAACCCGGACATCCTTTATCGTTGCAAGAAGCACCTTCCTTATGTTCTCCGCCCTGTATTCTGGAGTTGCTGTTATGGCAATCTTCTTCGTAACGCCCTCGACAAGGCCTGCCACGGCGCTGCCAAACTCCCGCTTAAGCTTCTCCTTTGCCGTCCTGGTGTCCTCCAGCACGTCGTGAAGAAGCGCTGCCGCAATTGTCTCAGAATCCATGTGCATCCCGGAGAGTATGGAAGCAACATTCAGCACATGCTGAAAATATTCCTCGCCAGACACCCGCTTCTGGCCCGAATGGGCTGCAGCCGCAAAGTCATAAGCACGGCTTATGAGACTGGTGTCCGCCCGGGGATTATTCACAAGCACCTGCTCAAGAAACTCCCTCTTCCCCACACCCATGACAAGGTTCTCGTTCTTCATTCCCAAGCAGTAAAGAAGCACGTATTAATTTACTTTGCTGTTCTCATGGCATGAATGAATCTCCCAACCGCAGCAGAGCTGCGGGGTATTTGTTTATGAGTGTCGGGATTTTTTAAGCCTCAAACGGGATAATTATGCCACAGCAGAGCTGTGGGGGTATGAAACCCATTTGAGCAATCATATGATACCGAATACGATACGTACAATGAGACGCGTGCATGATCTCCATAAAAAAACGTAAAAAGAAAAATACTTTATAATCTTATACCGCAGCAGAGCTGCGGGGAACTAACCCCAGAAAGGGGCTAACGCCCCTTGGTAGAATAATGCCTGACGCTGTGGTGGTGGTGGTGACCGCTGCGAACGCTTATTGTCGTTCCACTACCTCCCCAAATCCCCAGTCCCAAAAAGTAAGCAAAGCCGTACCAGCCGGTTGCCGGCTCGGAAGCAATCCCTGTGCCATCGCTAGCAAGGGTTTTATTGGAAAACGCATCCACGACCATGTTAATCGGTGCTGTCACGCCATCCCACAGGCCATTAAGAAGGCCATAAGTCTTCTGGCCTCCACCCTGGGCAGCAACCGCCTCCTCCTGCGGCTGCGCTACGGCTGAGCCGGACGAAAGCGACAACACAGTTGCAGCCAGCCCCACCGCAAGCCCGGCTTTAACTGGCACAGCAACACGCGCAGCAAGATTTGCAATTGTTCCAAAATGGCTGTAAGCAGGGCTCATGTATCCTGGATGGGAAGCGACTACTGTATTTAAAGATTACTGGCCAGAAATCCCCACGCTTTGGCGTTGGGGATAAATGGCGAAACGATATAAAGCCGTTTTCTGATTTAGCTCTTTATTGGTAAAGTGGTGAGCCCCACTTTGAAGGTGAGGCTCAATGACGGTTTACCAGACCCACATGTATAGACAACTGCGTAGCTTATGTCATGTCTTGTAAGCAGTTGTCTGATAGTGAACTGCGCCTCGTCTGTCACATAACCAGTGCAGTTCTCTATATAAGCACGGTGTAGGTTGGAGTACTTGGCACTTTCCGTGGGTGACCAAGTACCATCGTAAAGAGTTTGAAGATGTTGAAAGTCAAGAACCACCTGTCAGAGACCGGTGCAATTCCGCCCATGGCGGAATTGCACAATCCTACCCTGTAGGATTTGTGGCATGAACAGCAACCACTTCTGCTGCTCAGGTGGTTCTTGACTGCGTAATGAAACTGGTGTGCGAACCCGCTGGTGAGAACACCAACGGAATGCACGCATTTAAATCTGCCGCCCGGCCGATGCCAGACAAACACAAAAGTTCGTATAACACTTTTCTCGGCGGGATTTTCAGGGAAACAGCCGAAAAGTTTAAATATGAGCTATCATAACTCTTTAAAAAGTTTGCCATGTTTGGCCGCAAAAGGGCAAAAATTTTGCGAAAAAACAGTGCAAAAAGGACGCTGTTCGTTGAAAGGTGTTGGGTAGGGGGGATACAGATTCCAACACCTCGGCAACTCCGTTCACTCATCGGGGGGTAAAATGGCAGAATATGTCAAGAAGTGCCCGGAATGCGGCAGCATTAACCTTTTCTGGAACAAGGAAAAAGGCGAGGTCATCTGCAAGGACTGCGGCCTCGTCATTGAAGAGAAAATGATTGACTTCGGACAGGAATGGCGCGAGTTTGATTCCGAGGAGGGCGACAAGCTCAGGAGGGCTGGAGCACCAATGACTTATACTCAATACGACCAGGGCCTGGGCACCGAAGTTGGCAAGATGGCCGACCTCAGCAAGCTGGGAGCAAAGAGCAGGAACAAGTTCTTCCGCCTGAGAAAATGGCAGTACCGGATTTCAACCGCAATTGAGCGCAACCTGAAGCTGGCCCTGGCCGAACTCAAGAGGGTTGCTTCCTACCTCAAACTGCCGAGGTCTGTTGAGGAGGAATCAGCCAGGATTTACACAATGGCCGTCCAGAGGGGCCTTGTAAGAGGCAGGTCCATGGAATCTGTTGTTGCCGGAGCCCTTTACGCTGCATGCAGAAGGCATGAAGTACCAAGAACGCTGGATGAACTATCCGAGGCATCTGGCATAGAAAAGAAAGAGATAGGCAGGACATACCGCTTCGTGACCAGGGAGCTGGGCATCAGCATACTGCCAAGCAACCCGGCGGACTACATTGCAAGGTTCGCGTCTGCGCTGAAGCTCACAGCTGAAACGCAGTCAAAGGCAATCGAAATCCTTGAAAGGGCGCAGAAGGAGGAACTCACCTCAGGAAGGGGGCCGACAGGGATTGCCGCGGCAGCGCTTTACGTCTCTGCACTCATCCATGGCGAAAAGAGGACTCAGCGGGAAGTGGCAGACGTTGCAGGCGTCACCGAAGTCACGATAAGAAACAGGTACAAGGAACTGCTTGAGCAGCTCAAGCTTGAGCGGGAAATCAAGAAAGCCAAGAAGAAGATTATTGTGGCGTGAGGGTGATTAGCTATGGCAGTTACGCCCGTTACAGAGGTGCTTCAATCACCACCCTTTCTCAAGGTATTTATTGTTTCTGATAAACGAAAAGGCACGCCTGTTTTCAGATGGGAACAGATTGAGCGGCCAGCAGCTACAGCAGCAGGTTTTATTCTTCTTTCAGGGCAAATTGCGGACAGAGTGCATCAGTTGCTTATGCTTTACGGTAATATGCGCTCGGACATTGATTTCAACAGCCTTGATTACCAGATGAGTCAGGATCCGCGCGAGCCACAACGAATAATCTGCCACAATGCGGCGATGTATGCAGCAGGCTTGGTTGATTATCCCAACCAGGGTGGGCACTTCGCTGAAGCTTATCGCGGCTTGGAGGAAATGCTCACTTATGAAAAGCAGAAGCCGCCAGCAGTAGTCCATCTGCTAAGAGAAAAAATCTCTCCAGCAGCCATTCACACAGCTAATGAGCGTATTTGCCCTCACACTGTTCTTTACATAGGAGACCTCCGCGGAGAGAAGGTTTGCTTTCAAAAGCATATTTTTGGGGCAGCCAGCATTGGCTTTCTCAGAAACGCTGAGCGGAAATACGGCACACAGCATAGGCTTTGGGTTAATGCATAGTGTTCACTTCAGTTTGATACCTTTTTGGAATGTGTGCAAAAATCCCGGTTTTTGTAAATAGAAATGCCGTGCTACACTGGGTTCTTGAAACGCTGAACTGGTCTGCTTGCCTGATGAGTGATGCACTTAAGCCTTCCCTTTCCCAGAGCTGGTCACTGCCCGTGCACCCATGCTTGCCTTCGCCTATGTCGATGTAGCTTTTGACGCTTGGCGCGTCCAGCGCATCCAAGGCTATGGTTGAGCGGTATGGCAACCAGCAGCCGATGACGAGTTCTGGCTTGTATTTTCTGAGTGCTTCAGCATGGGTGAGACGTTCAACGTATTGCGGGTTTATCACCCTGGGCTGGATGTACCAGGATGTGCTGTAATCATCTGTTGCAATTACTGAGAGTCCAAATGCATTGAGCCAGTGGCTAAGCTTGCCGTTGCCTGCTGCTACTTCCACAACCGGCCCTGTGACGTGCAGTGCTTTTATCTGAGCAGCCAGTCCCTCAATAAATTCATAACAGAATGCGTGGAAAACGTCCCTTCCTCTGCAAAATGAAGCCCAGCGTAGTTCATTGTCGCGTCCCAACTGTTTATTAAGTGGAAAATGATCAAGGTAACCAACAAGCGCCATCAAGTCATCGTATCGCGGCAAGTCCTCAACTGCCAGCAGCTTTCTTGCCGTAGCCAGATGCGGTCCCCGCAGGAGCTCTTCAAGAGGCATCATGAATGAAACGGATATGACACACTTTTTATTTTTTTCGCAGTTTTCTTGTAAACCGGTATGTCACCATCTTGAAATTTACAACCCTGTCCTCTTTTATTCCAATCCCTTCCATCCGCAGCAGTCGCGCCTTTGCATTCAACCCGTGCGCAAAGCCGCGAAGATGGCCTGAACTGTCAACTACACGGTGGCATGGGACCATGTCTTTCCCGTAGCCGCAAACTAACAGGCCGTTAGGGTTTTTGTTCATCGCATTCCCAACTGCCCGGTACGCCTTTGTGCCTGCTGCTTCCGCGAGAAGCTTGTACGTCATCACCCTGCCCCTTGGAATCTTTTTGCACAGCTCCCAGATTTTTTCGTTGAATGCCATTTAAAACAAGCATGAAAGACAACCATTTAAAACTAGTTTGTCACTATCAAGTAACTAATAAATAGAAAGATTTAAATACTTGGCCTTCCCAGAAAGCGGCATGGCAGACACATCACGAGAACGCTTAGACGCCCTTGTATCAAAAGAAGACCTTGAGTCGTTTGTGGCAGGGCTTATTGAAGCCAACCAGCTTATTGACAGGGTCAATCCCGACATAATTGAACAGCTTTGCAGGCCACGCCAAGCTTACGAATGAGGAAGTTGCAGCCAAGGCAAGATACGTCCAGATAGGCGTTGAGCAGAGCACATTTACAAAAGCAAGGAACGCAGAATATGAGCGAAAGAGGGCGGAAGGATTAATCCTGCCTGTGCGTGTGAACAGGATTGTCACAATGGATAACCCGCTTTTCTGCCCTGTCCGGTATGTCCCGGCAGCTGATGCTTCAAGAAACCTGCCGGTAATCGCCAACCCGTTCAATGTGAGCCAGGAGTATATGCTCCTGCTCGGTAGCATGGCACGCATAGCAGGAACAGACCCCGACCTCGTTGGCCCCAGGAACCTTGTGAGGATGATAGAACACCAGAAATATGTTCCCAAGCGTTATTGGTATTCAGAGGCCCCTCAGATTGCATGATATAGCTCAACTATTGCACTGAAATTCCCTTCTGTCTGTTCGCGCTTGTAATCCTTCGCTGCCGCCAGTAACTTCTCCCGGTCAATGGCTATCCCTTTTTGCCGGAGAAGCGAGTTAACGTATCCCCGTGCAATGAACTGGCAGAGCTGCGTGACGTTTTTTGGCCTTGTCACCATGTGGCACCGCTCAAAGTCTATCATCACGATTTTTCCGCTCCCATTCACAATCGCGTGCCTTTGCGGCCGCAGCATCTCTTCCTTGTTGACGCCAAGCTCGTCCAGTTTCCTTGCCTGTCTGAGCATTTGCTTTATCACGTCAACAGCATCGGTTGCATTGCAGCTGCCAAGGTAGTCAAGTATGAATTTCCCGGCAACGAACTCATATGCAAGCCATTCTTTTTCAGCAAACAGCAGCTTTGGGCCTATGCCCGCGCCATTCAATCTTCCTATCCAACTGGCTTCGTTTTCAACAGTGGCTACGGCCTTGCTTTCGCGCAGCTTGGCTTTCACAGCAATTGTTTTGCCGTTATACCTGCCCAGATATATCACCCCCCTGTTGCCTTTTTCAAACAGACTGGCATTTTTTATCCCTTTCCGCTCCAGCTCCAGCAGCAATGGAGATTTTCTTATTAAGTAAATGTAAATCGTCTCGAAGAAATGGCGTTTTTCCTGCAGCGTCTCGGATTCAAGGCAGTTCTGTTCTACGGCTTCGTCAACCTTTTGCCTGTTTGTAATGCTGCTGAATGCGACAAGGATAATCCCGCTGCCGTTCAAGTGCCGGCTGCAACCGTCAAGAAATTTTTCCAACACCTCATAGCCGTGCCTCCCCCCATATATTGCCACGTCAACGATGCCCTTATCCTGAGGCAAGTAGGGCGGATTGAAGATTATCGTGTCAAATTTCCCTTTAATGCTTGCAAAAAGGTCGCTTTTAACAAACGCGATTTTATTGGCCACTCTTTCTTTTTCCGCGGCAGCTGCGGCATGCTTTAAAGCGCTGTTATTCACGTCTGCGGCAACTACTGATTTCACTTCTTTCTTTTTCGCTGCCGCTATCGCCTGTATCCCGCTTCCGGTGCCCATGTCAAGGACTTTGCCGAAAGCGTATTTTCCAACCGCTTCCGCAAGCAGGTGGCTGTCTTCTGCCGGCTCGTAATATTTTTTCATGGTAGCGGCCGTAGAAGCCGATATATTTATAAATAGCATCCTCATTCTTGGTTATTGCCCGAGTGAATTTCACTCTTTTTCACTGCTTAGGCAGGAGGGCCGGAGATTACGCACATGGCAATAACGAAGGATGACCTGGTAGCAGCCATTGCTACAGCAAAAAAGTCTGCAAAGAAGAATTTTGTGCAGGGCGTTGACCTTGTCATACCCTTGACAGGGCTTGACATGAAGAAGCCCGAGCACCAGGTTGACTTTTTCATAGACCTGCCGGGAGGCCTCGGCAGGAAGGCAAAGGTTTGCGCCCTGATAGGGGCCGATTTCCATCAGGAAGCAAAGGCGGCATGCGACGGCGCCGTGATGCAGGAGGACTTTCCTAGCTACGGCAAGAATCGCAAGGTAGCCAGGAAGCTCGCGCGGCAGTACGATTTTTTCATAGGACAAGCAAACATAATGCCCCAGATAGCAACCACCTTCGGCAGGGTGCTTGGCCCAAAAGGCAAGATGCCGAACCCGAAGGCAGGCTGCGTCGTGCCGCCGAAGGCAAACCTGAAGCCGCTTATCGAGCGCCTGCAAAGACTGATGCACGTGACGGCAAAAACGGTACCGATGGTGCAATGCAAGATAGGCAACGAGTCGATTGCGGATGACCTGCTTGCCGCCAATGCCGCAGCCGTATACGCGCAGCTCTTACAAGGGCTTCCATCAGGCGAGCAGAACGTGAAGGCTGTTTTCGTGAAGCTCACAATGGGAAAACCCGTAGCGGTAAAGGCGGGAAAAGCTGCAGGGACAGAAGGCAAGAAGCCAAAACACAAGCCGTAAAAATTCACGAAGTGGTCACCAATGAAGTCAAAAACATTTGGAAACAAAAATGCGCGGCGGCCCGCAGGCTACACTGCCAAAGCAGCCCAGGAGAAGAAAACGGCTGTTGACAACATGATAAAACTCCTGAACAGCAATAAAGTTGTCGCCGTAGTAAACCTCGAGAGCCTTCCATCAACACAGCTCCAGCGGTTAAGGGCAAGCCTGGGCAGCGACTTCAGGATAGTACTATGCAAGAAATCAGTCATCAAGCTCGCAATAAACGCAGTGAAGGCAAAACACGCCGGCGTTGAGCAGCTCCTCGGCATGCTTAAGGGCGTGCCTGCAATGCTCCTGACAAACCAGAACCCGTTCAAGCTGGCCAACACCCTGCAGAAAAGCAAGTCAAAGGCCCCGGCCAAACCCGGCCAGATAGCACCCTATGACATCGTGATACCTGCCGGCCCGACAAGCTTCACGCCAGGCCCCATAATAAGCGAGCTGGCATCCGTTGGCATCAAGGCAGGCGTTGAAGGCGGAAAGATAACGGTCAAGGTCCCTTCCACAGTAGTCAAGGAAGGAGAGAAGATAAAACCGAAAGTCGCAGAGATACTCGGAAAATTCAACATACAACCGATGGAAATAGGGCTCAACCTCGTTGCAGCATATGAAGATGGGGTAATATATGACAGCAAGGTGCTCTCGGTTGATCCAGCAACATTCCTGAATGAACTGGGCGCGGCGGCGGCAGAAGCAAACGCGCTTGCGCTCGAAACAGGCTTCCCCGCTCCTGAAACAATTGTCCTGCTGATAACCAGAACAGCAAGACAGGCAAGGCATGTGGCAAGGGAAACCGGAATACCTGTCCCTGAATTGGCAGGAGAAATCATAGGAAAGGCAGGCCTTGAGGCCTCGGCCGTAGAAGCGATGATAAAGTTCCCGCAGCAGCAGTGATGCTCTGCCGCTGGGCGATATATTTAAAAAGACAACAAGGTTTGCGGTTAGGAGGGATGCAAGATGGGAATGGAATATGTGTATGCGGCAATGCTTTTGCATAAGGCAGGCAGGAAGGTTGAGGATGCTGCCCTGGGCAAGGTCCTAGAGGCAGCTGGAGTCAAATCAGATACGGCCATGGTAAAGGCAGTAGTTGCCTCACTTGACGGCGTTGACATTGACAAGGCAATAAAGGAAGCGGCAGTCCAGCAGGTAGTTGCCGCAGCACCGGCTGCAGCTGCCGAGAAGAAGGAAGCCAAGCCCGAAGCCAAGAAGGAAGATGAGAAGAAACAGGCAGAGGAAGCAGCAGCAGGCCTCTCAGCGCTTTTCGGATAAAGCGCTTATTTCTTTATTATAAACGACCGCCGGTCAGAGACCGGCGGTATTCAGAAACTACGCTGCGAGCGTCGTCTGGCTTCTGCTGCTGAGCTGACTGAGCGAGCCGTACTTTTGCTTGCCAATGTACTTGATTGTACTTTCCATATCACGTGGCGCTCCCAGGCAATAAGCAGGATTCCACAAGCCAGAATCCCAGAATAATCCACCCTCGTGCTGAGGAAGTTTGAGTTCCGGAAAGAACTCAAAAAACTTCTTCGTACTATAACCGCGAAGAAGCTTCGCTACTTCCTCACGCTTATACATCCCTATATCGACGAGAAAATGCACGTGATTGTTATCAAAACCCAATCACGCCAAGCTCAATCCCATACTCGTACGCTGCCTCTAAAAGCAGCGTACGCATACCTTCACGATAGAATTCATCATCGAAAATTTTGTGGCAGTACTTCACCTTGAACATTGCGTGAAGCCACGCCTCGCCAACCGCAAAGCTATACCTAACCGGTTCTGTTTTTCTCATTCTCAACCATCTCGTAGAAAGCTTTTTATTCTTCAGCTTTGCATAGCTCAAGCTACGCAAAACTTGTTTTTGTTTGAGGGCAAAATACGCTCCCTCAAACAAATTCTTCATAATACACAAAGAAAAAGCTTTCCGCTCAAGCTATCAGAACAAGACGCCACTGGTCAAGACCAGTGGAAAAAGAATTTTAAAGCTAGTACACAGGTGACGCTAACCTTACAGCTCAAAAGTAGGGAATATAAGGGCAAAAGCTACCACAAACACTGGGTAGTCATCCCCAACAGCTTAATTGACAAAGTAGGTTGGAAAGAGGGGCAGGATTTAGAAGCTGAGATAAAGAACGGAAAAATAGTCATAAGCAAAAATGATAAGACCAGAGTTGATTTGGTAGCAACCAAAAAGTGAATTTACAAGAAGTCCGTAAATTTTTCATCAGCTTTATTAACAAGCCAAAAAGATTGCGGAGATAGTCGGAAGATAAACGAAAATGGCGAAAAAAATACGAAAAAAGACCAGAAAGGCATATAAAGAACGCAAGCAAATAAAGACAGTTATGAATAGAACGCAAACAAGTTCATTTGGGGTATCACAAAGGATTAATCATAACTCTGAGAAGTTTTACTCCTCAAAGCTTTATTCAAGCTATCAAAATAATCAGATGTTGGAATATGTAGAAAATCCTATACCTACGCCGCTTCTTAACAAAGTTTTCTGTAAAAGCAGCGAGGATATGTTAGAACTTCCAGACGAATCAGTTCATCTAATGGTGACTTCACCACCTTACAATGTCGGGAAAGAATACGATGCGGATTTGTCTTTAGAAGATTACTTAGCTATGTTAAGAAAGGTTTTGAAAGAAACCCACAGGGTTTTAGTTAATGGCGGGCGAGTATGTATCAACATTGCTAACATTGGAAGAAAGCCATACATTCCTTTACATTCTTACATTATTCAGATTATGAACGAACTTGGTTTTCTAATGCGTGGCGAGATTATCTGGGATAAATCGGCGAGTGCTGGAACTTCAACAGCGTGGGGAAGTTGGCAGTCGGCAACTAATCCGATTTTAAGGGATGTTCACGAATACATATTGATTTTTTCTAAAGGAACTTATTCAAGACAGAAAAATGGCAGACCAGATACTATTGAGAAAGAAGAGTTTTTGGAATATACTAAAAGCATTTGGTCTTTTCCAGCAGTTTCGGCGAGAAAAATAGGGCATCCTGCACCATTCCCAATTGAGCTTCCATTAAGATTGATTAAGCTTTATACTTTTGAAGGTGATGTCATATTAGACCCGTTTATGGGAAGCGGGCAAACAGCCTTAGCTGCCATTAAAGCGGGAAGGAATTACGAAGGATATGACCTTAACAAAGAGTACTGCAACTTGGCAGAAGAAAGAATCAGGCAGGTTACAGAACAAGAAAAGCTAACAATAGATTATTCTGCCCAATAGTCAATCCAACGCTTATAAGTGTCATATTCAGAAGCTTCTTTTTTCCAATTAATCTGTATTCTTAATGTGCTTCTGTGAGCAGTCATCGCCCTAATTGCGTCCTGTGAAAATTCAACTCCGCGAGGATTTGTTCCAGCTTTTGGCATTTTAAGATACCGTTCTCTTCCAAGCCGCTTAAAAATTTCTTGCTGAACGCTTAATGGTATCAAGTAAAAACCGCCTTCGGTAGAACCCCAGTTTATTTTAACAAGGATAATGTCGCATTGAGGCATATAACCATTAATAAAGCGTTGGGCACTTTCTGCATCTACGGTCCATACCGCCTTTACGCCACCATCACCAGTAATTGTCTTAACAGAAATCTTTCTGCCATCTAATTTAACATCCGCTTCTGGTTCTGTAATCGGAAGCTTCGTATCAACAGAAGAACCGAACTTATAAATAAGCAAAGCCACTATAACTCTTTCCCTTAGAGAGCCAACTTCCATACCAATCTTTCCAGCCCTCGCACTTTCCAATTCAGCAATATGAAAAAGCTTTGGAAGTTTATCCTTAATTCTTAACACAAGCTTAGAATCTGCAAATATTTCCTTTATTTCAGGCATATATTTCCTTGTTTTATCTGCCTTTTTAAAGCTATTGCACAGGTGACGCTAACCTTACAGCTCAAAAAACACCAATATTTTTAAACTTAAATCACAATTTCTTGCTCATGGAATCAGATCCTAAAGCGCTCTCACTGGAATTGTCAAGGGATGCCAGGGAAGCCCGTGAACTGCAGCGCAAGCTTTCAGCCCTGGGAAAGGATAAATTATCTGTCATCAGGCAGCTTCGCGAAATAAACCCTGAACTAAGCAGCATTGTATCGAAAATTTCCGAGCTAAAGGCGGCAAGGGACCGCGAGACGGCGTCAGTGAAGGAGCTGAAAGCCAGGAGGCAGGAAGCCAACGACGCTGTCAAGGCAATTGGCCCTGAGCTGAAGAGCGCACTTGATGCAAAAGAAGACGCAATTAGCGGCCTCTCAAGGGCAAAGGGCGGCAAGGGCAGGAAGCCAGCAAGCCGGCTTTATTCTGAAATGGAAGCCCTCGAGATGAGAATCATTACAGAGCCCATGCCCTTCAGCAAGGAAAAGGAGCTGATGGATGTCATAAGGGAAAAGAGGAAGCAGCTTGAAGCAGTCAAGGCTTTCTCTGAAGCCATGAAGTCGCACAGGGAGCTTTTCTCAAAATTTTCAGAGCTAAGAAAGCAATCATACGCCATTCATTCTGAAGTCCAGAAGCATGCTGCGGAAAGCCAGAAATTCCATGAAGAGCTAATGGCTGCCGTTGCACGCGTCAGGGAACTAAGGCAAAAGAAAAAAGCCGTGGTAGGGCAGCTTGGCAAGGTTAAAGGCGAATACGCTTCTGCCGGTTCAGCGCTTCAACAAAGGCTAGGCGAGGTTTCCGAAGCGAAAAAGCAGCTCGAAGCAGTCTCGGCAACAAGGAAAAAAGAGACTGAGGAAAAGAAGGAGCAGGAACTGACAGAAAAGCTGAAGAGCGGGAAGAAGCTGACTGCAAGGGACCTCATCGCTCTCCAGGGCAGCTGAACTACGCCGATAAAACCAGTTAAACAAAGTTTATGAATGAGCTTTGATTGCCAAATCAGAATGGGAAGTCAGATTCAACCATTGGCACCAGACAAATCTTTGCTGGAACTTTTTGGGAGGAATAATCCACAACGCGGAGAGTTTGCGATAACTGTAAGTAAAGGATTTTCAGCAGATACCAGCAAGAAGCAAAAGAAGCGTTAGATGCCCCTTATTCATCGTGAAGTCAGAGCTGTTCTAGACACCCTTGAGCCAGGGATGGCTGCAGGAGATGACAGTGTAGTTTTGCGGTGTTGCATAACTCTTGGATGCCTTTGTGATTAACTTTGGCTACGCTTCTCCGTATCTTTTTAGCTTCTGATGCACCCAGAATTTAAGCCCGGCCTCTTGGAGGAGGCCATTTTCAGACTGTGCGTGGAGCTCCTCTCCAAACATAACCTTTACCGCGCTAAAGATTCCTTCTGTTGCAGGCCACCACTCACCATAACCGGTTTTTCCCCGCCATTTTTTGTAGCCGTGCTTATTGCGCCATTTAACCGTAAAGTTTCGCAAGGCACTTTTCGAATTTTCTTGCGCGTTAGCGTCTGGCTTAATCACCGGGCGTATGTTCATGAAATCAAGCCAATTCCACAAATCAATCTCATCAAAAGCCCCATCACAGCCAAAGGCGGCAACCGGGATGTCTTGTTCCTTCAAGCCAGCAAGCTGTTCTTTTGCTGACTCAAGCTCAAGTGCAAAAGCATGTACTGGAACAAACCAAAGAAAGAGACCAAAAAGCCGGGAATGCCGGATAAAGTTAATTTTGCCGGGATTCCCGGTAAAAATGGGACATTGTCATCTTGACGAATGATGCTTCTGTGTTGCCAAATGTTGGATTAACGTCAAGAGCTTGTTTCTTCCAAGCTTAAGATTAATTCCTGCGGCTTCTGCTGGCGGTTTACCTT
>Ga0209541_10011143_pt1 | contig 14132 bp, 15 predicted proteins | sample RifCSPlowO2_01_FD_184027 | JGI IMG/M metagenome (GOLD analysis project Ga0209541, IMG submission 184027) | Groundwater microbial communities from Rifle, Colorado - Rifle CSP2_plank lowO2_0.1 (SPAdes) (version 2) | ecosystem: Environmental > Aquatic > Deep subsurface > Groundwater | place... | reverse complement strand
TCCTTCTCGTTGTCGCGGCGATTGCAATACTTGCGGGTATTGTCATTGTCGCTATCAACCCCGCGCAGCAGCTTGCCGAAACGCGAGACGCACAAAGGCACTCCGATGTTGAAGCAATTTCGAGTGCGATAGTGCAGTACACAATTAAAACAGGTGCATACCCAGCAGACATTCCTGGGCTCCCTGGTGACGACTGTCCAGATGATGAAGAGAACCAGATATGCCAAGAGGGTGAGGCATGCGATGGCTTTAGCTTGGATGAACTGGTTCCTAACTATATTGCAGCGCTGCCTATTGACCCTAGCCAGGATGGTAGTGAGGTTACCGGGTATGCGGGAGGTCTCACTTCAAGTAACCGAGTGCTTATTTGTGCACCAGATACAGAAGAAGCAGACGAACTTATTTCCGTCACCCGCTAACATCGAGGCCGCATCGAGGGGCCGCATCGAGGTTGAACCTCGATGCGGCTCACAAGGAGTGGTTGTACGTTAGCCAGTCTGCAATTTCTTTTCTAAATTCGCGCCGGGTTTTCCAATAGCGGGGCAAAGAGCCCATCGCGATAATCCCTCTCTCTTTTCGCGGTACGTCAGTGTAATCAATATAGCTTGAGTAGCGATACTGCTCAAGAAATTTTTTGGCTCGGGTAGAATTTACAATGCCAGATTCTTTCCATGCGGGGTCGATAAGTTTTATAGGATTTAGGTGAATGTAAGAGATAAGATATTTCAAATAACGATCATTTTGGACATGCTCGGAACGGTACCTTCCTTGAAATAGCGTTCCAGTACGTTTGTTTTTTGTGTTGAAATACATAGTATATCCGGTCATAAGTTTTTGCATGAAGTTACTAATGCCGTTCTCTTTGCGTTGTCGCACGAGCAAATGGAAATGATTTGGCATGAGCGCATATGCAGCTATATCAATAAGTGGCTCACCTCTATCCATCTGAAGCCACTGCATCAAGGTTGAACCTCGATGATTGCTGATGTGGGTTGGTTGTGTGCCGTTACTTAAATAGAGAAGACCCAAGAACCGCTCATAGTCGCTCTTTGTGTCAAAAATTCTCCGCTTTTCGGTACCTCGGTTGTATAGGTGATAATACTCCTTTGTTAGTAAGGGTCCTCTGGTCATGGCTGCACTGTATACTATACCGCATCGAGGTTCAACCTCGATGCGGGATTATTCGTTCTCCCTGCGGCAGGTTCTCGTCTTCATTTTGCGTGGTAGCATTGGGGGGTAGTCATAACACTCATTTTTTATGAAAATTGAGCAAAAAAAGTGGACCAAGGAAGGTGGGTGGAAGCTCAACTCTAAAACTCCGCTCACGGAGGTGCCTCAACTGGTTTTGGTGTTTGGAGCGAGCGCGTTAGTTAAAGAGGAGAAAACATTTAGTGATGTTAAGGGCGCATACCCAAACTCCCACATTTTAATGATGTCGACCGCGGGGGAGATTCTTGATACCTCCGTGTCCGACGGGACGCTGTCTCTTACGGCAGTCAATTTTCAGAAAACAACGCTCCAATTTGCCGAAGCCAAAATTGATAAATCGGCAGATAGCAAGGCAGTGGGGCAGACACTTGCCCAAGCGCTCCCCAAAGAAAAGCTCCTTCACACGATGGTGTTTTCAGACGGTCTCAAAGCAAACGGGACGACGCTGGTTGAGGGCATCATGAGTCAACTGCCACCGAAGGTTTTGGTGACCGGGGGGCTTGTAGGAGACGGAGCCGATTTCAAGCACACCTATGTGGGCTTGGACAAAACGCCGACAGAAGGCACGATTGTCCTCGTTGGGTTTTATGGGGACTCTCTTTCGGTGAGTTATGGCTCCATGGGGGGTTGGGATGTCTTCGGGCCGGAGCGAATCATCACGAAGTCAAAAGAAAACGTACTCTACGAGCTCGACCAAAAGCCGGCACTCGCCTTATACAAAGAATATTTGGGTGAAAAGGCAAAAGAGCTCCCCGGGTCGGGGCTTCTCTTCCCTCTCAGTTTGGGGATTTCAGGGAAAGATGGAACGGTACAAGTAGTGCGCACACTTCTTGCCGTTAACGAAGCCGATCAGAGTATGACCTTTGCTGGAGATATGCCCGAAGGCGTCAAGGCCCAACTTATGAAGGCAAACTTTGAACGCTTGGTTGGCGGCGCTTCGGGGGCCGCGAGCATGATAAAAAAAGAAGAAAAGGCCACGGCAGAGCTAGCAATTCTCATCAGCTGTATCGGCAGGAAGCTGGTCTTGAAGGAGCGGATTGAAGAAGAAACAGAAGCTATTAGACAGGTATTTGGCCCCAATACCGCACTCGCGGGCTTTTACTCCTACGGAGAGATTTCTCCCGGTACACCGACCTCAAACCAGTGTCAACTACATAATCAAACCATGACCATCACGACCTTTACCGAGATGTAAAAGCAATGAACAAGGTTCTTGAGAGGCAAATCAAAAAAATATTTGGAAATATTGAGAGTGTTCCGCAGAGCCTCTATGTGTTTTTGGAGGTGGTGAGTGAGACCTATGATCATGCGGAGGAGGACCGCCTTCTTATCGAGCGCTCTCTTGAGATTAGTTCCAAGGAATTAGGAGAGAAGGCGTCACTTCTTGAGGCGACACTTAACTCAACCGCCGATGGTATTCTCGTGGTCGACAAAAACGGGAAGATAACTAGCTTCAATAGCCGTTTTACCAAAATGTGGGGAATACCGGGGGACATTCTTGCAGTACGAGATGACAATAAGGCCCTGCAGTTCGTCCTTAGTCAGCTCAAAGATCCGGAAAGTTTTTTAAAGAAAGTCAAAGAGCTCTATAGTCAGCCGGATGCGGAGAGTTCTGACATACTGGAGTTCAAAGACGGAAGGACCTTTGAGCGCTACTCCCAACCACAACGAGTAGGCAAAGAAGCCATTGGACGGGTCTGGAGCTTTCGCGACATTACCGAGCGTAAGCGTATTGAACAAAAGGAGCAGAAACAGATAGAAGAGGTCAAGCGTATGAACAAGCTCATGGTTGACCGGGAATTAAAGATGATAGAGCTAAAGAAAGAGGTCGAGGCGCTTAAGGCCCAACGCGAAACAGTGGCTTGAACCCCGTTGTTATCGGGATGATGTTAGTGGCGAAGTCATGGAAAGACAAGAAACAATACATTCAACCTCCAAGGAAGCACTACGGTCAAGAATTTCAATTCAGCGGTCTTCACTCTTCATATTGTTTTGTTTGTTTTTGTTTTTGAGTACGGTTGGTACGTACCTGATCTATAGTAAATATAGTAACTATACAGTAAGCGCCCTTTCTCGCAGAGAAGCAATTGCATCTCTGGCCGCAGTAACCTTGAAAGAAAGAACCGATAGAGTGATCGACGTTGGTATTTCGCTTGCTACTCGTGTGCAGTTCCAAAAGTTAATCGAAGCCGGAAAATGGGACGAAGCGATCAAGGTAATGGAGCGGGTTCCGAAGGATTTTCCGTATATTGAAAGGGTCGCCCTTTTTGATCCTCAGGGCATATTCGAGGCGGTGACTCCACTTACTCCGGAACTTTCAACCATTATCGGACAAGACTTTTCTTACCGCGATTATTACCAAGGAGTGAGTAAAAACTGGGAACCGTATGTCGCCGAGGCAATAAAACCAGCAGTACCTCTAGGGTATAACCTTGTCCCGGTGGCGGTTCCCATAACATCTGGATCTGGCGAAAGGCTCGGGATACTGCTTCTTAATATAAAACTCGATACCATTACGGCTTGGAGTAAGAGTATTAACGTGGGCCCGGCCGCATTTGTGTATATAGTCGATCGAAAAGGACACCTGCTTATGCATCCCACGCTTTTACCGGCAGAAGATATTGTGGATTTTTCTTCGGTGCCGTCTGTACAAAAAGTTCTCAAAGGGGAACGAGGAATCGAGATAACTTGGAACCCGATTGAGAATGAAGAACGCGTTACTGCGTACGAGCCGATATCAGAACATGGCTGGGGAGTGATTGTGGCGCAACCTACAAAAAGTGCTTTTATGGAAAGAGATCGCGTGGTTAGGAGTGATGTCATCCTGTGGATACTGATTATTATTACATTGGAAACAGTCACCTTTTTGCTTTTGCGCAATAAGAACACTATGAAAATGCAACTGGAAAAAGAAAAAGCATTAACGGCAATGGTTGAGTCGGCAAACAAGGAACTTAAGACCCTTAATGAATCTGTTTCTGCTGAAGCGGAACGAAAACTGAAAGAAAAAGTGTTACAGCTCGAGACGTTGAACCAAAACATGATGGGTCGAGAGCTGAAGATGATAGAGTTAAAGAAGGAGGCCCAAGACTTGCGCACACAACTGGGAGAGCACGCGTAAATAGGCTGTAGAATATAAACGATGCCACCGACCAACGCTTCCCCACAAGAAACTTCTCAAGCACCCTCGGTTGCTCCCAGCGCTCCCGCAGGTTATCCGCCGTATCTTTGGTGGACAGGTGCGGTCGTGGTGGTCATTGCGCTGCTCGCAGGAGTGTATTTTTTCGTGTTACCAAAAGCAGGTGACGGTGGCGTGTCGAAGGTCTACCACGTCGGAATACTGAATGCTTTGGATTACTTCGCCCCCACTATCGACGGTTTCAAGCAAAAAATGACCGAACTCGGATACGTCGAGGGGAAAAACATTGTCTATGATATACAAAAAGCTCCTGCGCCAGTCGGCAACCAGGCTATCCTTAAGAAGTTTGTAGATGACAAAGTCGATCTCATACTTTCCTTCCCTACGGAGGCGTCGCTTGAGGCGAAGGAAGTGACCGCAGGTACGGGGATTCCTGTCGTGTTTGCCGATGCAGCTATAGAGGGCAATACGCTCATAGAGAGCCTGCGATCTCCGGGAGGGAATGTGACCGGCGTTCGTTTCCCTGTTCCCGAAATCGCGACTAACCGTCTTGAGATTTTGCATGAATTGGTGCCTCAAGCTACACGCATCTGGATACCCTTTCTCAAAGACTATCCGACCGTTGCCCCCTCGCTTGCGGCAATACAGCCTCTTGCAGATTCGCTACGCATCACGCTCATCGAGGCGCCATTTAGCACTCCGGACGAAGTGAAAGCGTATCTTGACGCGCATGACAAAAATCCCGACATGGACGCCATTCTTTTGATACCGGAGCCGATCTCCATTTTACCGCCGTTTATTGATCCCATATATGCATTTGCCGATGTGCACAAGATCCCTGTGGCTGGCATTGTTTTACAGGACGGGGACACCGGGCCAGCGTTTAGTTTCATGCTAGACGTTTTCAGCGTCGGTGAATTGGCGGCACCTCTTGCGGACAAGATATTCAAAGGAACGTCTGCCGGCAGCATACCGGTCGTAACGTCGGAGTCCGTGTTTGAGATTAATTACAAAGTGACCCAAAAATTAGGTCTTGTCGTGAGTGAGAGTTTGCTTAGTATCGCCGATAGGGTAGTTCGCTAAATAAACAAATCGCCGATCGGTGACTTTTTGTAAGGTACAATAGCTTCAGACATCTTTATGTCTGAAGCCGTCAAGACACAACCACCCAAGCGTTTTCGGAGCTTGACCGTTACATTAACACTCGCGTTTCTGGCGCTAAGCTTGTCTGTCCTGTTCGTTTCCACAGGATTAGAAATCTATTTCAGTTACCAAACGCAGAAAATAGTCATTCGGAACCAACAACTGCTCGTAGCGCAACATGCGGCCAACATGGTACAGAGCTTCGTGGAGGATAAGCTTAGGGTCCTAGCCCAAGCTGCTGACCTAAATGATCTCGCTATTTCTTCAGAGAGAAGAGACGTACTCGGGAATAAACTGCTAGGACGTGATTCTTCGTTCCGTCAGCTCTTCCTTGTTGATGCTGATGGCAAAGAGCTCGCAACAGCTTCCCGCCTGTCAGGCTTGACCTCCAGCCCGCTTTTTGGACGGGAAGAACCCTTACTTGTGGCGGTACTAAAAGGAAAATCGTACATAAGCTCTGTATACATTGACGAGAGGACGAACGAGCCCCTCGTATTGATAGCAGTCCCCGCGATGGATATTTTTCGTGAGCCTAAGGGCGCGCTTATTGCCGAAATAAATCTCAAATTCATGTGGGACCTCGTGGAAAATATTCACGTTGGGGATACGGGTCTTGCCTATGTCGTTGATAAGCAGGGAAACTTACTGGCGTTTACTGACACCACCCGGGTCTTGGCACACGAGAACCTGACTACGATCCAAGCAGTGGGTCACTTCGCAAGCAACGTATCCCATACGGGACAGGAAGATAAAATATCTACGGGGATTCAAGGCGTCGCGGTGGTGTCCACTTTTGTGGCGCTCGGCACTCCCGATTGGGCGGTAGTGGTTGAGATGCCTGTCTTGGAGGCCTACGCGGCCGTTGTGGGGATACTGGGGTATTCACTCCTCATAATGCTCTTCAGCGCCGTTTTTGCTGTGGCGAGCGGCGTGTATCTCTCGCGACGAATAACCGGAGAAATTATAAACCTCAGCACTGCCGCTCAAGAGCTCAGCTCAGGGAAATTGGATACAAGAGTAAAAATTCCCTCACAGGTTCGTGAAAATGAGATTGGACGTCTGGCCGCCTTCTTCAATACCATGGCCGGAAGTCTGCAGGAGCTGTACACGGGCATGGATAAGAAGGTGCAAGAGAAAACAGTACAGCTTTCCGAGCAAGTTACGGAAGTGAACAAGTCCAAATCTGCCATTCTCAATCTCCTTGAGGACATCGATGCCGAGAAAAAGAGGGCCGAAGAGATGGTCGTTGTGCGCACCCGTGAGTTAAGCGACGAAAAGGCCCGCCTCCTTGCCTCTATCAACTCGCTTTCCTTCGGGTTTGCGCTCGTCAACAGCGAAGACCAGATTCTTTTGCAAAACCCGGTTCTCAAAAAGGTGTTGGAGTTTAGCGCCGAGCCGAAAACCATTCACGATATTACCGAACTATTCAAGGCCGCTGATTCAAAAATTGATCTTGATATCGCGGGTTCCTGTAAACGGTGTATGGAGCTCAAAGAACCGGTTGAGTTTAAAGAAGTGCCCTACGGCAAAAAGTTTTTGCGCATTATCTGCGCGCCCATTCTTGCCAAAGAGGTAACGATTGGGTATGTCTTTTTGGTTGAGGATATCACCGAGGCAAAAGTTATGGAGCGCAGCCGAGAAGAATTCTTCTCAATCGCCTCTCACGAACTACGTACTCCTTTGACAGCGATTCGCGGCAACGCCTCGATGCTTCAGGAGTTCTACGGCGACAAGCTCAAAGACCCGGAAATACAAGAGATGCTCGCCGACATGCTCTCTGCCAGTGAGCGGCTTATCCGCATTGTGAATGACTTTTTGGATGTCTCTCGCATCGAGCAGGGGCGCCTCGAGCTCAAGAAAGAGCAGATCGACCTTGTCGACATGATAGAGAAAACCGTGCAAGAATTCCAAAAACTTGCGGGGTCAAAAAAACTTTCCCTCACGTTTGCACCGCCACAAGCCCCACCTCCCAAAGCGCTCATTGATAAAGATCGCACAAAGCAAGTACTCGTCAATTTTATCGGTAACGCCTTAAATTACACCAAGGCGGGGCAGATTACGGTAACACTCGCGCACGAAGGACAGTCGCTTACGGTGCGCGTTACGGACAGCGGGGTGGGAATACCGCTCGCAAACCAATCGCTCCTCTTCCATAAATTTCAACAGGCCGGCGATCCACTTGCGCGAGACGTCTCGCAGTCAACGGGCTTGGGGCTCTATATCTCAAAACTCATCATCGAGAATATGGGCGGCGCAATCGGGCTCGAGGAAAGCGAGCAAGGCAAAGGGTCCACGTTCTTTTTCTCGGTGCCAATTGCGGCGTGATACACTTTTTATATGACAAGTGAGAATCTGATATACCTGGTTGAGGATGACGAATATGTAAGCCGTATGTATGAACGGGCATTCCGCCATGAAGGTCACCAGGTTGTCCTCTTCCACGATGGCGAGAGCGCTCTCAAAGAGCTTCTTGCTGCAAAAAACCTCCCTGCCGCCATCATCCTCGATATTGTGCTGCCGCAACTCAATGGGCTCGATGTCCTCCTTAAGCTGCGCGCGCAGGAGCGTTTTGCCAAGGTCCCCATTATCATGCTCACCAACTCCTTCAGAAAGGAAGATTCAAAGAGATTTCTTTCCTCGGGTGCCGATCTCTACCTCGTGAAGATCGAAAACCAATCAAAGGAGGTCGTCAAAAAGGTCGAAGCGTTATTGCACCAATAGAACTATGGCAAAATTTTTTATTGCAGAAGATGATCCCTTGATGAGCCATATGTATGAGCGGGCGTTCAAGTTTTCGGGACATGAGACGACGCTTGCTCACGACGGTGAGGAGGCACTCGCCACACTCAAAGCTGCTACTCCGAAGCCGGATGTCATAGTCCTCGATATTATGATGCCAAAAATGAGCGGGTTTGATGTCCTTAAAAATATCAAAGAGGACGAAACGCTCAAAAACATCCCGGTTGTTCTTTTGACTAACCTTGCGGGCAAGGAGGACGCGCAGAAGGGCTTAGCCATGGGTGCCGTGCTCTATCTCATCAAGAGCGACTACAACCCCAAACAGGTGGTTGAGAAGATTTCCTCGCTTCTGCCGGGGAAATCCGGGCAATGAGCGATTAGTATATGGATATTCTCGGGGGAGTTTTAGATGACGCTCGCTTGCGGGAGGTTCTTATCGCCGGCGGCTACGCCGGAGCGGAAGAACTCGATGGGGCGCTCGTCTATGCCAAAGACAAAGGACTTACCCTCCCCGAGACCCTGCTTGGCGGCACCATTCTCACCAAAAATCTCCTCGGACAAGCGGTTGCGGAGGGGTTGGCGCTGAAGTTTGTAGACTCCGACTCCTTGCCCGCAACACAAGAGGTCGCCCAGAAAATTCCTGAAGCTGTCGGCCGGGCATTTCGGGTGGCATTCGCCGGGCAAGAAGAGTCGGTAGTTATGGTTGCAACTGACCAGCCGAAGCGAGAGGGGCTTTTAGGGGAGCTCCAGAAGGTCTTCCCCAACCTCACACTTGAGGTCCGCTATACGCTTCCTGAATTTATCACGACAACACTCAAGCTCTATGAAAAGTCGCTCGCGTTGCAATTTAAAGATTTGTTTGGCGCTAAAACTACCTCGATCCCGGATATTGTAGAGACTATCTTTGCGCATGCTACTGAGGCTGGGGTTTCTGATATTCACTTTGAACCGCGTGAGGGTGAGGTCCTCGTGCGCTTTCGCGTTGACGGAGTTTTGCTTGAAGCAGGGAGGATCCCAAAACCCCTCTACGATAGAATCCTCAACCGCATTAAGGTCTTGGCACTTCTCCCGATTGATGAACATATGCGGGCGCTCGACGGTTCACTGCGCTACCAGCGCAGTGAGGGCGTTGTAAATATCCGTGTTTCTATCGCACCAACAATCGAGGGAGAAAAAATAGCCCTGCGCTTGCTCTCCTCCTACCTCGGGTTTGCAATCGAGAAGCTCGGACTCTCTGAAGAAAACACAAAAATCCTTGAGGGTGCGGCGCGCAAACCCTTCGGCATGATTCTCGTCACGGGCCCAACCGGTTCCGGCAAGACAACAACGCTGTACGCGTTTCTCAATGTACTCAACAAAACAGAAGTTAATATCACGACCATAGAAGACCCGGTCGAGTATAAGATAGCCGGCCTCAACCAGATGCAAACCAATGAAGGAACCGGGCTCACCTTTGCTCGGGGTTTGCGCTCCATTGTGCGCCAGGACCCGGATGTGGTCTTGGTCGGCGAAATCCGTGACCGCGAGACCGCCGAGATCTCGATAAACGCGGCATTAACGGGACACCTCCTCTTCTCGACTTTTCACTCCAACGACGCAGCAACCACGATCCCGCGCCTTCTTGATATGGGGATTGAACCGTTTCTTTTGAGTTCAACCTTGGAGCTTATTGTCGCCCAGCGCCTGGTGCGCAAAATTTGCGACAACTGCCGCACCACCTATGCGCTTAGCGAGAAGGAACTCCAAAAACTTTCACCAAAGGTCCGCGAGTATCTCCCCAAAGGCAAAACCATAACGCTCTACCGCGGCAAGGGGTGCGAGGTGTGCCGCGGGGTTGGATATCGCGGCCGCAGCGGCATCTTTGAGATGATCCGGGGAACTCCCGAGCTGCAAGATCTCATTGTTACCCGACCTCAACGTGGCGACATCTGGAAGCTCGCCAAATCGCAAGGGTCACGGTCACTCTTTGAGAATGGGTACGAAAAGGTGAAGGAGGGCGTTACAACACTCGATGAGCTCCTGCGTGTTGCGCAGCCCGAGTAGCTATGAGCGCTTCTCCTCTCAAGTTCTACGAACGATTTGGAATAGCGAGCGATCTGGAGTACTTGACCGAGAACTTAGGGCTACTCCTTGCTGCAGGGGTCGATGTTGTTGGGGCCTTGGAGTCAATTGAGAGTGGGGTCAAAAGCAAGGCGCTCAGGCGTATCATCCACTCCATGCGCGAGGACATCGCTTCGGGAAGCTCACTCTCAAGCGTCCTTGAGGCATCAGCCCTTTTCCCCTCGAGGATTGTGACGCTCATCAAAGTGGGGGAGGAGAGCGGCCAGCTTGTCTCGCATTTTAAGATGGTTGCGGTGCAGGAGGAAAAGCAACGGGCGCTCCGCTCCAAGATCCGCTCGGCACTCCTCTATCCAAGTTTTGTATTTATTGTGACGCTTATCGTCGGTGTTGGGGTCTCGTGGTTTATCTTGCCGCGACTCGCAAAAGTATTTTCGCAATTGAAGCTCGAACTTCCGCTCATCACAAAAATTGTTCTGGGGTTTGGGAGCTTTCTTGGCTCATATGGGCTTATTGCGGTACCGGTTGCCATTCTTTGTCTTGGAGCGGTTATCTATTTTCTCTTTATCCATCGTCGCACCAAGGGCATCGGCGAATATATCCTTTTCTCTCTCCCCGGGGTCAAGCGCCTTTTGCAGGAGGTTGAACTTGCGCGCCTGGGCTTTATCCTCGGCGGGTTGCTCCGCGCCGGCGTTCCTATTTTGCCGGCACTCGACTCGCTCCGGGAGGCAACGGAGTCGCATCATTTTAAGCGATTGTATACGCATGTACGAGCACACATTGAGATCGGGGACTCTCTGGAGCAAAGTTTTGTGAGCTATCGCCGAATCGACACCTGTATTCCTCAAACGGTCGTGCAACTCATTGTTACGGGGGGCAAGTCGGGGACGCTTGCAGAGGTGCTCCTCAAAATTGGCGCTGCCTATGAGGAAAAGTCTGACGCCTCGACCCGAAACCTCTCGGTTATACTTGAGCCGATTCTTCTTTTCATTGTCTGGATCGCGGTTGTCTCGGTTGCGCTTGGAGTAATTCTGCCTATCTACAAACTGATTGGGGGCATTAACCACCATTGATATGCGGGGCTTTACACTGTTTGAAATTTTACTCTCGGTCGCGCTTCTCACCGTCATCTTCGGATTCTCTTATATTCTGTTTGGCGCTCTCTCGTATCAAAACGAACTCTTCACATCCACTCGCTCGCTACAAGAAATGCTCCGAAGAGCGTCTCTGTACGCAAGTAATGGTGCGGGAGATTCATCCTGGGGGGTTCAGCTTCAGGAGTCGAAAGCGGTGTTGTTTAAGGGAACATCATTTGCGGGGCGTGACGAAGCGTTTGACGAGACCGTTGCACTTCAGAATATCGAAGTGTCGGGAACTACGGAATACATTTTTGAGAAATTATTTGGCGTACCGCAGGTCTCCGGCGACACCACCCTTGCCTCGGGAGCTATCGACGAAACCCGCACTATCACTGTCAATGAAAAAGGAGCGATTTCAGTTGAATAGCGGGTTTAGTCTGCTTGAGCCGCTCCTTGCGGGGGCTCTGCTTTCGTTTGTTGCGCTAGGACTTGTTTCAGGAATTGTTTTCTCTCAAAAGAACATTGTGGCAACTACCGAGAAAACGAAAGCCCTTTTTCTCGCGGAGGTCGGGCTTGAAGCAGCGCGCGCGATTGAGGAGAGTGATTTTGAGGCCCTTGCGGAGGGCGCCTGGGGGCTTACGACACAAGGTGGGCTCTGGGCACTTACCGCTTCTCCCGATGTCACCGAAGCATGGTTTACACGACGTATCACGATAACCGCCCCATCGGGCGACACGCGAGAAGTGGTGTCGGAGGTGAGCTACGGGGAGGAAGAGAGCGTTTCTCTTGAAGCAATATTTACCAATTGGCAGGAACCATGACGAAGCACGGAAACACAAAAGGATTTACGCTTATTGAGCTCATCTTATATGTCGCGCTTATGGGTATCGTGCTCTACACAGCCTCGCTTCTCTACACACTCTTTCTTGCAGAAGATGCCCGAGATTACGCAAGAGCAGAGGTTGAACAATCCTCGCAGCACGCGCTTCTGTACATGACTCAAACTATCCGCAACGCTCCGTCGGTTACTACCCCTGCCGCAGGGAGCAATGCTGCCGCACTTCAGCTTACCGTCGATGATGAGTTAAAAAGCCCGACGGTTTTCTCACTTTCGCAAGGATCTATTGTGGTTGCGGAGGGAGGCAGCCCCGCGGTTGCGCTGCTGCCTTCCTCGGTCGTTGTTGACTCACTTGAGTTTGAGAATCGGGGCAGCGAGGGCTCATTGTATATTGAATTTTCCGCGCACTACCGTAATGACTCGGAGCGGCCCGAATTTGACTACGAGCAAACCTTTTATGCTTCTGCAACGATTCGTTAACTATCAGCGCGGCTACGTGACGCTCCTTGCGGCACTCATTGTTATTGCTGCGGGTGGAATGCTTGTGGAGGCTTTGCTTTTGTGGGGAGGTAACCGCGCGCAGTCAGCCCGTGTTATGCAGCAGTCATTCGAAGCTCGTACCTATGCAAACGCGTGTGCGGAAGAAGCACTCCTTGCGATTATTGAGGAGGGGTCGTCTTCGGGGAGTGACTCGTTTGTGCAGGGGGAGTGTGCGTACGAAATTTCGGGCGCAGAGCTAGAGCGCGACATAGAAAGTACGGGTACTTCGGGTTCGGTTGTCCGCAGAGTTCACGTTGTTGCACAGATTGAAATAACGGTGGGGGAAATGGGTACGTCAACCACGATTACTTCAGCAATTTGGAGAGAAGTCGCCGACTTTTAAACCGCTATATACTTACCACAATGTCTCCCAAGTTTGGATTTACGCTTATTGAAATAATGCTCATTGTTGCGGCGCTCGCGGTCCTTGCGGGAGCGACCATTATCGCTATCAATCCGGGCCGTCAACTTGCCGATGCGCACAATGGGGTGCGGCGGGCCGATGTGGGGGTGCTATGGAATGCTGCCGAACAGTATGCCTTGGACAACCACGGCTCACTTCCTGCGGCAATTCCTGAGGGGATTCTCGCCGATTGCACAGGGAGTGCCACGAGTACCGAGTTTACAATATGCAGAACAGACGCCTGCGACGTTGTACTCACAGAACTTCTTGAAGACGGAAAATATTTAAGCGAGATCCCCGCCGATCCGACCGCCGCGACAGACGATTACAGCGGCTATAACATTATCAAAGACACCGAGCACAATGATCGGGTTACAGTCTGCTCTCCTGGTGCTGAAAACGACGAAGTGATTTATTTGCCAAACTAACATGGAGACGAAAAAGATAAAGGTATTGCTTGTTGAAGATGATGAGGTGCTGATGCGGCTCTTTGAGCGGCAGTTTAACATGGAAGAAATTCCGTTTCTTCCGGCCGAAAGTGGAGAGAAGGCGCTCGCGCTCCTTGCGGGAGGTGAGCGACCGGATGTCATATTGCTTGATATCTCTCTTCCAGATATTGACGGGTTCGAGGTACTAAGGAGTATAAAGGCAAACCCCGAAACGCGGCATATTCCTGTTGTAATTCTCTCCAACTTCAGTCGCCCAAGCGATATCGAGTGGGGCAAAAAACTAGGTGCCGTCCCAGCCGCTATTGTGTCTGAAAGTGCCATTAATATTATCGGCGGAGTAGCTGGAGCTGTTCCATATCAATCGGCAGCTAGCACTACTTTATTTTCTGCAGCTGGAACTACCGGACAAGCTTTGATTTCCGGAGGCACCGGTTCTCCTACTTGGTTTGCGCCTACTGCTGGTTCAGTACTTTTTGCAGGCACAAGTGGCATTCTTCAGCAAGATAATGCTAATCTTTTTTGGGATGATTCTACT
>Ga0209541_10011141_pt1 | contig 14133 bp, 26 predicted proteins | sample RifCSPlowO2_01_FD_184027 | JGI IMG/M metagenome (GOLD analysis project Ga0209541, IMG submission 184027) | Groundwater microbial communities from Rifle, Colorado - Rifle CSP2_plank lowO2_0.1 (SPAdes) (version 2) | ecosystem: Environmental > Aquatic > Deep subsurface > Groundwater | place... | reverse complement strand
ATGCAGCTTTATTAGCTGCTTTAAAGCTGGTTAGAAAGGTTAATCCAAGAAAGCTCATTCTTATTCCTGATCAGGGCGGATGGATCACATATAAAGATTATCCAAAACAATTTGGATTTGAGGCTGTTGAATTAAGAACAAATAGGGGAGTTATAAATCCAGAGGTTTTAAGACAGAGTGCTGTTAATAATGCAGCTGCTTTATTAATTACAAGTTTTGCAGGTTATTATGCTGAACAGCCATTAAAAGAAATTATTAATGTTTGTAAAAGCAAGGGTTGTTTAGTAATTGAGGATGTTTCTGGCAGTATTGGAGATGGTACTTTATGCAACGGTAATTTATCAGATATCATTATAGGCAGTTTTGGAAAATGGAAGATTGTGGATTATGGAAAACTAGGTTTTATTTCAAGTAATTATGCTTTTAATATAAATAGCATTGAAGGTGATTCTAAATTATATGATAAACTGAGAAATGCAGGTGAAAGACTAACTAAGTTATTAAGATTGAGTTTTAATGTAAAATCTGATTTAGAGAAGATGGGCATAGAGGTTTTTCATAGCGATAAACGAGGCGTAAATGTTATTAGTGCATATGATGATAGGGTTATAGATTATTGTAATAAGAATGGTTATGAATATGTTGTTTGTCCGAAATACATAAAAGTAATGGAGAAGGCGATTTCGATAGAATTAAAAAGAAAATGTCTAGTGCTTTAATTATAATATTAATCATAATCTGTTTATTAGTAATATACTGGTTAATATTCGGAGAAAAAAAGCATAAGGTGATTATGGGATGAACTTTATAAAAAATATATTTGAAGATAAAATTGATTCTAATGTACATAAGCAATTTGTAAGATACGGAAAAGGAACTTTTCAAGACAGGGCTTTAGTTGAAGTAAGTGTTAGTAAAAATGTTAAGATAAAGACTAGTTTTGAATATGCAAATGAACTTGTAAAATTCTTAGCTAATACTATAAAGGATAAGGTGCATGTTAGTGGTGGAGTAATAACAAATAAGGTGATTGATGATTTTACTTTTGAAAATATAAAACAGTTTGCAGGTGTAAAAACTTATCAGATTAATGCTGATCTTTCCAAGAATGAAATCTTAAATTTAATGGATAAACATGATGCTCAATATTGTTTGAGTTTTTCTACAGAATACGGCACTTTAAAAATAAAAGTAAAAACTCCAAAGTCTGCAAAACCAGGGAAAGAAGAAGGGGATGAGGCTAAAGCTGATTATTGTACTTTTACCTGCAATGATTTAAATTTAAAAAAAGAATTTGCTTTTGATGTAAAAGGAGAGTTTAAAAAATTTAGAGCTAGTCATACATTTATTATTAATGAAATAATTGTTCCTAAGGAACTTGAGAATGATTTTGCTAGGGCAAGAGTTGAAGCAAAAAGAAAAGGCAAGATTATAAGAATAACTGATGTTGATAGTAAAAAAAATGAGATCACCAAGGAGGTAATTGTTTAATGGCAGACAATTTAGAACATTTATACGGGCGTGAGGAGGTGGATAATGCATTCAGCCATATGATAAATGGAAGAAGTAGTAGCGTAAAAAGGAAAAAATGCGGTTGCGGCTATACTATTAACAGTGAAAAGTTCTGTCCTGAGTGTGGGGCCAAGTTGAAATGACCTTTTTCTTAGTTTACAAGGTGTAACCTCTAAGTCCCCAAATAAACAAAAACCTTTATAAATAACCTCTTTTTAAGAAATTTACCCCCTGAAAATGAAAGACTCTCAAGCTAGAGAAAAATATGCAATATGGGAAACGTTAGAAGACCGAGACATGGAAGTTTACAAGTTTGGCCTAGAGTAAGAGCTAAAAGAATTTATCCGAGAATTAGAAACTGGGGTAGTTTTAAACGTGTTGTTTCTTTAGGTTTTGCTGGTTATAAAGCGGGCATGACACATATTCAATTTTTAGATGATGCTCCTAATTCAATCACAAAAGGTGAGACAGTTTCTATGCCTGTTACGGTGATTGAATGTCCACCATTAAAGGTTTTCGGTTTAAGATTTTATACTTCTTCTTTATATGGTTCAAATGCTTCTGATCTTTTATATGCTCAAAAATTTGATAAGTTTCTTGGGAGAAAAATAAATTTGCCTAAAAAACATGATTATGATAGTAAGTTAAAAGATATTGAGTCTAAATTAAATGAATATAGCGATGTAAGATTGCTAGTTCATACACAACCTAATTTAATTGATTTCAAGAAAACACCTGAGGTATTTGAAGTAGGAATTGGCGGTGATAGCGTCAATGAGAAATTTGATTACGGAAAGAAATTAATTGGAAACGATTTAAATGTCAAGGATGTTTTTGATTCTGGTGCAGTGGTTGATGCTCATGCAGTTACAAAGGGAAAAGGATTCCAAGGAAGCATAAAAAGATTTGGCGTTAGCATAAGGCATCATAAATCTGAGAAAAAAAGAAGGGCAATAAGCAGTTTGGGTGCATGGACTCCCAAAAAAGTTTCATGGACTATTGGCTTGCCAGGACAAATGGGTTTTCATACAAGAATGGATCTAAATAAAGAAATTGTTTTAATCAATGATAAAGTTGAGGAAATAAATCCAAGAGCTGGATTCAAGCACTATGGTTTAATTAGAAGCAATTATTTATTAATAAAAGGGTCTGTTCCTGGTGCAGCTAAGAGATTAATTATATTTAGCGTTGCTAAAAGGGGAAAGAAGGCAAATCTAAAATCTATAAGGTATGTTAAAAAATGAAAGCAGATATTTATAGTCTGGAGGGAGAAAAGGTAAGAAGCATTGAACTGCCTAAACAATTTAATGAGGAATATAGGCCAGATCTAATAAAAAGAGCAGTTCATGCTATAATGAGCCATAATATTCAGGAATATGGCGCTAATCCAGAAGCTGGAAAAAGATCTTCTGCTAAATTATCAAGAAGAAGACGTGATTATAAAGGGGCGTATGGCATTGGAATTTCAAGAATACCAAGAAAGACAATGTGGAGAAGAGGTACACAATTCGGATGGGTTGGTGCATGGGCTCCCGGAACTGTTGGTGGAAGAAGAGCACACCCTCCCAAGGCTGAAAGAAATTGGGAAAAGAGCATAAATATCAAAGAAAGAAAAAAAGCAATAAGAAGCGCAATAGCTGGATTATTAAAAATGAATAAAATAAAGATTTTAGATTCAAAGTTGGAAGATATAAAAAAAATAAAAGATTTGGGGAATATATTAACAAAAAATAAATTGGAATTAGATATAAAGAAAAAGGTCAGGGCTGGCAGAGGAAGCAATAGAGGAAGAAAATATAAAAAGAGCAAAGGAATTTTATTTATTGTCTCTAAAAAATGTGAATTGATGAATGTTAATGTTGATGTTGTAAATGTAAAGGATATCAATGCTTTGGTTCTTACAAGAGGACAAGATGAACCTAGACAATGTGTTTGGAGCGAAGAAGCATTGAAAAAATTAAACGAAGGGTTATTTTATTGAATATGGATCCGCATAATATATTAAAATATCCGGTAAATACTGAGAAAGCAGTTAGATTAATGGAGTTGGAAAATAAATTAATATTCATTGTTGACTTGAAATCCAGCAAAAAAGAAATAAAGGATTCATTTGAAAAATTGTTTAAACTCAAGGTTAAAAAGGTAAATACTATGCTGACTCCGCAAGGAAAGAAAAAGGCATATATCTCATTGAGCAAGGAGACTCCAGCTGTGGATGTTATGACTCAGCTAGGATTGGTATAAGGTGGGAAAAAGAATTATTGCCAGAAGAAGAGGACGTGGAGGAAGATATAGAAGTTTTAGTTTTAGATTTAAAACTCAAGTTAAACATAGAGATTATAAGGATGATATTATGGGCAAAGTTTTAAACATTATACATTGTCCAGGACATACATCTCCTCTAGCTGAAGTTCTATATGATGATGGCATTAAAACATTTATCATTGCTCCTGAAGGCATTGCTGTTGGAGATAGAATTGGTTGCGGAAAGAAGATTAATTTAACTAATGGAAGTTTATCCACTTTAGGTTCTATACCTGAAGGCAGTTTAATATATAATATCGAAGGTGTTCCTGGAGATGGAGGTATGTATGTAAAATCAGCAGGAACTTCTGCAAGAGTGGTTAGCAAATCTGCAGATACTGTTGTTGTAACATTACCATCAAAAAAACAAAAGGAATTTAGTTCTGAATGCAGGGCAATGATTGGAGTTGCTGCTGGCAGCGGTAGATCAGAAAAACCATTTGTTAGAGCCGGTAAGAAATGGTTTGCTATGAGAGCAAGAGGAAGACTTTATCCTAAGACAGCTGCTGTTGCTATGAACGCAGTAGATCATCCATTTGGATCCGGAAGAGGAAGACATATGGGAAAACCTTCTGTACCTCCTAGAAATGCACCTGCTGGCAGAAAGGTAGGACAAATTAAAGCAAGAAGAACAGGGTGGAAAAGATAATGGCCAAAGCAATTACTTACAAAGGAAAGACTGGAGATGAATTAAATAAATCCGGTTTAAATGAATTCATGAAACTTACTACATCCAGGATAAGAAGGTCAATGAAAAGGGGATTTACTGAACAACAAAAATTATTACTTAAAAAGATAAAATTAGCCAAAGAAGGCAAATTCAAGAAAAATATTAAAACACATTGCAGAGATATGGTTATTTTACCTGAAATGCTTGATTTACTGATTTTTATTTATGATGGCAAGAGTTTTATTCCTATTAAAATAAGTGAGGAAATGTTGGGACACTATCTTGGTGAGTTTGCTATGACAAGAAAAAAAGTCAGTCACAGTGCGCCTGGTATTGGTGCTACCAAGTCCAGTGCTGCAGCATCGGTTAAATAAAAATGATAGAAGAAGCTAAAGTTGTGGGGGTTAATTTACCTATATCTCTTAAAGAAAGTGTAGAAGTTTGTAATTTTATTAGAAATAGAAATGTAAAGAAAGTAAAAGGACTATTAAATAATGTTCTTAAGAAGAAAGTAGCTATACCTTACAAGAGATTTAATCAAGATACTCCCCATAGGAGAGGAAATATCGCTTCAGGAAGATATCCAGTCAAGGCGGTTGGTTATTTTTTAGAGCTGTTAAATAGTTTAGAAGCAAATGCTGAAAATAAAGGGTTAAATGTTGAGAAGTTAGTTTTAAGTTTTGCTGTTGCTAATAAAGGAGAAAGAACCTGGCATTATGGAAGGCAAAAAAGGAGACGTACAAAAAGAACCCACCTTGAATTAAGAGCTATTGAAAAAGAGATAAAAGAAAAGACTAAGGATAAGAAAAAATGATTGAGAGACAAATAGTAGCACAAAAGATGAAGAGAAAACAGATAGAAGAATATGTCTTTTCGTATCTAGGAAAATTAAGCTGCAGCAAGTTGGATATACAGAGAACTCCTTTAGGAGATAGGGTCTTGATTTATTCATGTAAACCTGGTTTAGTTGTTGGCAAGAAAGGTGAGAGCATAAAAGGTTTAACAATTGCATTAAAAGAGATCTTCAATATGGATAATCCTCAGATAGAGGTAGTTGATGTTGAAAATCCAGACCTTGATGCTGTATCAATGGTTAAAAATATGATTGGTACATTTGAAAGATTTGGGCCAAAGAGATTTAAAGCTATAGCTTACAAGGCCCTTGAAAGAATAATGAAAGCAGGAGCTGTTGGCGCAGAGCTTGTTATTTCAGGCAGAGGAGTTCCAGGTGAAAGAGCAAAAACTTGGAGATTCACAGCAGGATATTTGTGCAAATCCGGAGATATTGCTGAAAATTATGTTGATAAAGCAGATGATAGTTGTTATTTAAGATCTGGAGCTGTTGGCATTAAAGTAAGTATTTTGCATCCTGAAATTAAATTACCTGATGCTATAAATTTTAAGAAGATTATAGTTGAAGAAATAAAGGTTGAAGAAAAGAGAGAAGATAATGTTAAAGAAGAAGTTAAAAAAGAAAAAATTGTTGAAGAAAAACCAAAGTCTGTTAAGAAAGTTAAGAAAAATGTTAAGAAGGAGACTAATGATGGCGATAATAAAAAAGAATGAACTAAAACAGCTTAGTATTGAAGATTTAAATAAGAAATTAGAACCATTAAAATTAGAACTTATGAAATTGAGATCACAATCTGCATCCGGAAGCACACAAAATCCTGGAAGAATCAGGTTAATTAAAAGAACAATTGCCAAGGTTCTTACAAAATTAAAAGAAAAACAGATGGGAGCAAAGAAAAAATGAGCGAGGTTTGTTCAACTTGCGGATTACCAAAGGATCTTTGTGTTTGCGATAGCCTTGCTAGAGAGGAACAGAAAATAACAATTAAATTAGTCAAGAGGAAATTTGGCAAGATGAATACAATCGTACAAGGCATGGATGATAAGAATGTCAAGCTTAAGGATGTGTGCAGGAATCTTAAATTTAAGCTGGCATGTGGCGGAACTGTAAAAGAAGGGGTCATTGAATTGCAAGGATCACATATGGAAAAGGTTAAAGAGGAGTTAATAAAATTGGGATTTAGCCCGGAGACAATTGAAATTAAAAGATGAGTACAAAGGAGATATTGAAATACGGTTTGATAGGTTTGAATGCGAAGGTTGTGGATTCGAAGAATAAGAAAATGATAGGCATAAAAGGAAAAATAATTGATGAAACAATGAATACAATTCAGATTAATGGTAAAATGATCATGAAAAAGGACACAACTTTCAGGATTGAGAAAGAAGATTATGTTTTTGATGTAGATGGCAATATCTTAATTGGAAGAATTGAAGATAAAGTAAAGAAAGCGAGGTTAATATAATGGCTGTTGGTTTAGATGTTAAAATTCCTGAAAAGAAATGCGATGATAAGCACTGTGTTTTCCATAATGGGCTTAGCATAAGGGGAAGAACATTTGAAGGCAAAGTTACAAGATTGAATAAAAAAAGAACCATGACTATTGAATTTGCTAGACTAGAGTATTTGCCTAAGTATGAGAGGTATGAAAAGAAAAGAACAAGATTACATGCCCATCTACCTGACTGCATTACTGTAAATCTCGGAGACCATGTCAAGATTGTTGAATGCAGACCAATAAGCAAAACAAAGAACTTTACTATTGTGGAGGTTTTAAAATGAAAGCTTTAAAGGCTAAAGTTACAAATGCATTCCAGAAAGATTCAAGAATACCGACCTGTGATAATTCTGGTGCTAAATTAGTAAGAATAATCTCTTTCAAAGGTGCTAAGACTGTCAAGGAAAGAAAACCCACAAATGGTGTTAGTTCATTTATAACCTGCTCTGTTGTAACTGGCGCTCCTGATATGAGGAAAAAGGTTGTTAATGCAATCATTGTCAGACAGAAGAAAGAATATAGAAGGTCTAATGGAATGAGGATTAAATTTGAGGATAATGCTGTTGTAGTTTTAAAAGATGATAAAGGAAATCCTAAAGGCACCATACTCAAAGGACCGATAGCAAAGGAGGTTGCTGATAGATGGCCAGCTATTGCAAAGCTAGCAAGCATTGTTGTATAAGATGAAAAAGGAATGGAGTAAACACTGGAAGTCAAGCAAGCAGCCTAGAAAACAGAGGAAGTATTCATTTAATGCACCTTTGCATATAAAAAGGAAATTTTTTGCTGCTCATCTATCAAAAGAATTAAAAACAAAGTATGGAAAAAGATCATTTGTTTTGAGAAAAGGTGACAAGGTAAAAATTATGAGGGGAAAGTTTAAAGGTAAAGTAGGAAATGTTGAAAAAGTACTTACCAGAAGAAATAGAATATTTGTAGAGGGAGTAAATTTTGTAAAAAGAGACGGTAATAAAATATATTATCCTCTTCATCCATCAAATGTATTGATTACTGAATTAATTTTGGAGGATAAAAAGAGAAAAAAATCTTTGGAAAGAAAGTAGAATGGGAAAAAATCACATGCCAAGACTGGCTGCACCAAAAAGCTGGCCAATTGAGAGAAAAATAAACAGATGGATATTGAGACCTGTATGCGGTCCACATGCTATTAAAAATTGTTTACCTATTGGTGTTATATTAAAAGAGATTTTAAAACATTCAAAAACAACGAAAGAAGTTAATTTTATTCTTAATCAGGGTTTTGTATTAGTAAATAATATTGTAAGAAAGGACAAGAAATTTCCGGTAGGTTTAATGGATGTATTTGAAATAAAACCGCTGAACGAAGCTTACAGAATGGTCTTTAATAAAAAAGGAAAATTATCTCTATTAAAAATTAAGGATAAAGGAATAAGGGTTTGCAAGATTATTGGAAAGACAACTGTCAAGGCGAAAAAGATCCAACTAAATTTAAATGATGGAAGAAATATACTTATTAGCAAGGATGATTATCATGTTGGTGATTCAGTTGTTTTAGATCTAGCAAAACAATCCATAAAAGATAGTTTAAAATTAGAGAAAGGAGCTGCTGTATATTTAATCGGTGGTAAACACATAGGTTATATTGGAAAGATTAAGGATATTATTGATGTGAAGGGTTTACAAAGATCAAAAATAGTTTTAGATATTGCCGGAAAAGAATTCGAAACATTAAAAGAATATGCTTTTGTTGTTGGGAAGGAAAAACCAGTTATAGAATTAGGTGAGAATTAAGATGGAAGACATAGTTGTAGAAAAGGTAACGCTGAACATCGGTGCTGGAGAGGCTGGAGATAAACTTGAAAAGGCTGTTAAATTATTAGAAAAAATATCGGGTGCTAAACCAGTTAAAACTAAAACCATGAAAAGAATTCCTACATGGGGTTTAAGACCTAATCTTACAATTGGCGTCAAGGTTACTTCACGCGGAAAAAAAGCTGAAGCTCTATTGAAGAGATTATTGCAGGCTAAGGATAATAAATTAAAGCTAAGGAGTTTTGATAAGGAAGGCAATTTTTCATTCGGCATTGAAGAATATCTTTTAATCCCAGGTGTGGAGTATGATGTAAGCATTGGTGTTATTGGCTTAGAAGCAGCAGTTACTTTATACAGGAGAGGTTACAGGGTCAAAAGAAGAAGGATTATGAAAAAGAACATCCCATCGAGGCATAAAATAAAGAAGGACGAGGCTATAGAATTTGTAAAGTCTCATTTCGGTGTTGATATGGAGGAAAAATGACAACAAAATCATACGACAAGGCTTTTAAACAGCTGGATTTAAAACCACCTATTAAAAATAAATTTATTAAACATAATTCCCCAAAAAAAAGAAGTTGTGGAATCGCTTTAAAGCCATGCAAGAGGTGCGGAAGAAAAGGCGCACATGTTGGACAGTATAATCTAAACTTGTGCAGGCAGTGTTTCAGAGATATTGCAAAGGCCATAGGTTTTAAAAAATACAGTTGAGGTTAAAATGACACTAAATGATCCATTAGCAAATGTTTTATCGCACATAAATAATTCGGAAAAGAAAGGAAAATCCGGATGTATAGTTTGTCCTGCATCTAAAATGATCTTAAATGTGCTTAAAATTTTAGAGAGGAACAACTATATTGGCAAGTTTGAGGTTATTGATAAAAGAAGGGGCGGATATATAAAGATAAACCTTATAGGGCAAGTTAATAAATGCTGCGTTATAAAACCAAGATTTTCTTTTACCCTTAAGGAATCTGAAAAATATGAAAAGAGATATCTGCCTGCAAGAAATTTTGGAATTATTATAGTTACAACTTCTAAAGGCTTGATGTTGCTTAGCGAGTCTATTGAGAAAAATCTAGGAGGCAAATTATTAGCTTATTGTTATTAAGATGAAAATTAAAGGTTTAAGTGAAAACATTGTTGTTCCAGAAGGTAATGCGATTTCTATAAATGATAAAATATTAAAAATAAAAGGACCGAAAGGAGAATTAACCAGAGAATTTTCTGAACCTCTTATTGGAATTAATGTTGAGAATCACCAAGTTATTATAAAATCATTAGCTCGAAGTCTAAAAAAGAAGGATAAGAGAAACTTTAGAACTGTAAGGGCCCATATAAGGAATATGATAAATGGGGTAAATAAGGGTTATGTTTATAAATTAAAGGTTTGTTCTGGGCATTTTCCGATTACTGTCAATATCGAAGGAAATAGTTTGGTTGTAAAGAATTTTCTAGGAGAGAAAGTACCTCGGAGGTTGAAATTTGAAGGCGTTAAGGTTAGTGTTGATGGAGATATTATCAGTGTTAGCGGAAATGATAAAGAATTAGTCGGTAATACATCTGCAGGCATTGAAAGATTAACAAAGATAAAAGGAAGAGACAGAAGAATATTTCAGGATGGGTGTTATATAATCAGCAAAGAATAAAATGGATTTAGTAAAGATAAGAAATGATTCAAAGAGAAGCAAGCCACAGTTTAGAAGGCAGGATGTTGATCTCAAGCCTCAATTTAGAAAAGCTTGGAGAAAACCTAAAGGATTGCACAGCAAAATGAGAAATTCAAGAAAAGGGCATAATTTGCTTCCAAAATTAGGTTATGCAAGTCCTAAAAAGGTAAAGGGTTTAACCAGGGATGGATTAAAGTTACATGTTGTTAGGAATTTAAATGAACTAAATAGTATAAAAGATGGTTGCGTTGCCATTGGCTCTGATGTTGGCTTGAGAAAAAGAGTTATCTTATTGGAAGAGATTGTAAAGAAAAATTCAAAGATGTTTCACGTAAAAGATGCAATTAAATATTTAGAAGAGATTAAATCTGATTTATCAAATAAAAAGAAAGGAAGAAATGAAGAACAGAATAGAAGAGAAAAGATTAAAGATGAAATTAAAAAACAGGATAAGAAGGAAAAGACTGAAAAGAAAGAGGTAAGCGAGGAAGAGTTGCTTAAGAAAGGAAAAGTTGAGTCAAAGACAGGAGGAATAATGCCGGTTGCAGAGAAGAGGGATATAACTCGAAGACCAACAGCACCTAAATCAGCATGAATCTTGCAAACAAAAGAAAAATCATTGCCCGTGTTTTAAATGTAGGGGCTAACAGGGTTTGGATAGATCCAAATAGAATTGATGATATAAAACAAGCAATTACCCGAGAAGATTTCAGAGGATTGATAAATGAAGGTGCAATTATGCTCAAGCATATTAAAGGAGTTTCAAAGGGAAGATTCAGAAAGAGACTTATTCAAAAAAGAAAAGGAAGAAGAACAGGATCTGGTTCCAGAAAAGGGAAGAGAACCTCAAGATTTTCAACCAAAGGCGAATGGATTTTAAAGGTAAGATTACAAAGAGGATTAATAAATGGTTTTAGAAAGAGAAAGTTAATTGAAGATGCTGTTTATAGGGATTTGAGACACAAGATAAAAGGAGGTTATTTCAGAAGTGCAAGACACATAAAGGTTTATCTTGCTGAAAATAACTTGTTAAAATTAAAACATGGCAAAAAGTAAACGGGATATACTAAAATATAGGAGGAGAAGGGAAGGAAGAACTGACTACAAAAGAAGATTGAACTATCTTGTTGGAGGAAAAATCAGGTTAGTTGTAAGAAAATCCCTAAGATATATCAATGTTCAGTTTGTTAAATATGATACTAAAGGAGATATTGTTTTAGCTTCTGCTAATAGCATTGAATTAAGAAAAATTGGCTGGAATTATAGCTGTAATAACATACCTAGCGCTTATCTTGTAGGTTTATTAGCTGGAAAACGTGCAGTTGAGAAAGGTATAAAGGAAGCTATTCTTGACATAGGACTTAATGTAACTGTTCATGGCGGTATTTTGTATTCAGTTTTAAAGGGTGTATTGGATAAGGGAATAATGATTCCTGCCAATCTCGAGGTTTTACCTAGCGAAGAGGTTGTAAGCGGCAAGAATATTGCAGATTATGCAGAAAAGCTTTTAAAGAACGATTCTGCGTATAAGAAACAATTTTCGGATTATCTAAAAAGGAATTTAAATCCTTCTAACATTGTTAAAGATTTTGAAGCTGTGAGGAATAAGATAAGATGAAAAAATCAAGTCCAAGAGAAAAATATAACAAGAGAAAGGGGGGAGCTGTACCCACTGCAGTTGAAGGTGTTGATGCTCTTTCTAGTTGGGTTCCTAAAACTGCCATTGGCAAGAAAGTATTAAGCGGTGAAATAAACGACATCGATTATATTTTTGATAATAGTTATAGAATTCTGGAGTCTGAAATTGTTGATAAATTATTGAACTTAGAAGTTATGTTGATGGAAGTTGGTCAGTCCAAAGGTAAGTTTGGGGGAGGTAAAGGGAGCATTTGGAAACAGACTCAAAAGAAAACAAAAGAAGGAAGCAGAATTAAATTTTCCACATTTGCATTGGTTGGCAATAAGGATGGATATATAGGTGTTGGTTTTGCCGGTGCAAAGGAGACTGTTCCTGCAAGACAAAAAGCCATAAGAATCGCTAAATTAAATTTAATTAGAATTAGAAGAGGATGCGGTTCATGGTCTTGCGGCTGCAAGGATCCTCATTCTATCCCTTATAAGGTTGAAGGCAAGGTTGGAAGTTCAAGAATTGTTATCATGCCTGCTCCGAAAGGTGCTGGTTTAGTTATCGAAGAGCGATGCGGAAAGATTCTTGAGTTTGCCGGAATAAAAGATGTATATTCAAAATCATATGGGCAGACCAATACAAAACTTAATTTTATGTTAGCTTGTTATGAGGCTTTGAAGAATTTGACAAGGGTCAAGATAAAAGGAGATGATGTTTTAAAGTATGGTCTTGTGGAAGGTAAAAGATGAAATTCGCAGTTGTTCAGGTAAGGGGAGTAATAGGAACTAGTAAAAAAATAAAAGATAGCTTGAAGATGCTTAAATTATACAGGAAAAATAGCTGTGTTATTCTTGAAAACAATCCTGTTTACATCGGAATGCTTAATAAATTAAAGGATTTTATTACATGGGGAGAGGTTAATGAAGAAACCTTGTTTTTATTGTTAAAAAATCGTGGGAGAATTGTAGGCAATAAATTATTGACTGATGATTATTTAAAAGGAAAATTAAATATGGTTATTAAGGATTTTGCAGCTTCTTTGCATAGCGGAAAGACAAATCTTAAAGATGTTCCAGGATTAAAACCTTATTTTAGATTATGTCCGCCTGTTATGGGATATGAACGTGCAGGAATAAAGAAACCTTATAGCATGGGTGGTGCACTAGGTTATAGAAAAGATAATATCAATGAATTAATCAAGAGGATGATATAATGGTTGTCAATAAAAGAAAAAAATTCCAGAAATACAGAGGAAGCCATACTCATGGCGGCGGTGCAAAGAAAAAGAGAAGAGGAGCTGGTAATAAAGGTGGAAAAGGAATGGCTGGCTCTGGTAAAAGAGCTGACCAAAAGAAACCAAGCATAATTCAAATATATGGAATGAGTTATTTTGGAAAAAGAGGATTTCACAGACCGCAAAAGGTTATAAGAAACAAGAATGTAATTAATATTGATTCATTAAACAGCTATGCTGAAAAAGGAAAATTAAAGAAAGAGGATGGTTTTTATCTTGTTGACTTGGATGCAAAGGTCCTTGGCAGAGGTGTTCCTAAATATAAATTTAAGATTGATTGCGAGATCTCTGAGAATGCTGCAGGAAAAATAAAGGATGCGGGAGGCATAGTTAATGAATCTGACGAATCTTCTGTCGAATCTTCCTGAGGTCAAAGGACCAGAAGAGAAGAAATTAGGTTTTAAACAAAAGCTTAAGTGGACTTTAATAATACTTGTATCTTTTTTTGTATTATCTGTAATTCCATTATTCGGATTAGGCCAGAATTCTTTAGCACAGTTTGAGCAGTTATCCATTTTGTTAGGTGCAAGTTTTGGCAGTATTTTATCCTTAGGTATCGGTCCCATAGTTACATCATCCATTGTCTTGCAATTATTAGTTGGTTCTGGTATCTTGAAGATTGATAATACAACGCATGAAGGAAGGGTATTTTTTCAGGGATTACAAAAATTATTAACTATATTTTTTATAGTATTTGAAGCTGGGGTTTATGTTTTTCTGGGAGGTTTATCACCTAGTGCTAGTTTAGTTCCTTCTGCATTTTTAAGAATGCAATTTCTTTTAGTCTTTCAGTTGATTATAGGTGGTTTGTTAATATTATTTATGGATGAGATAATTAGCAAATGGGGGTTTGGATCTGGTGTTAGCTTATTTATTGCTGCTGGCGTTTCAAGCGAGTTAATTGTCAGGGC
>Ga0209541_10011139_pt1 | contig 14133 bp, 13 predicted proteins | sample RifCSPlowO2_01_FD_184027 | JGI IMG/M metagenome (GOLD analysis project Ga0209541, IMG submission 184027) | Groundwater microbial communities from Rifle, Colorado - Rifle CSP2_plank lowO2_0.1 (SPAdes) (version 2) | ecosystem: Environmental > Aquatic > Deep subsurface > Groundwater | place... | reverse complement strand
TTGTTTCTCGTTTTCTTTTTTTTACATTTAATAAAAAGAATTAATTCAAATAAAATCTTATTTTATTTAATAATAATTTTTATGGTTTTTAGTTTATCTAATTATTTTTATAATTATTATTATAATGAAGAAAAATGGATAAATAATGAACAAATAAAGTTAGGAATATGGTTTAATGATTATGATTCAGATAAAATTTCTAATGTATTAATTGATATACGAGATAAATGCGAGGATGATAAAAATAATCAATTGGCTTTATATTGTGGTTATTTAGATATTCAAACTACAACTATGTTTGGATTTTGGATGAATGATAATATTTTTATAAAGGATGTAAATGAATATGAGAATATGAATTATATTGTAAGTACCCATAAACTGAATTTTCCAGTAATATATACTACCCAAAATGGAATTTATTTATATAAGATAAAATGAATCTTTTTAAAAAAAAATTTCAAAAATCAATGAAAATAATTTCTATTTTATCAGAGTTTAGAGATATCTCAGAATCTAAAGTTTTAGATATTGGTTGTGGCAATGGACTAATATCTAAAAATTTAAGAGAATATTGTAAAGAATTAATAGCAGTTGATGTAGAGGATAAAAGATTAATTGAAGGAGATTATAAGTTTATATTGGTAAAAGATGAGAATTTACCTTTTGAAAAGAATTATTTTGACATTATAATTTCAAATCAGGTTATAGAACATGTAACTGATCAAGATTTGCATATTAAAGAGATCTTTAGAGTGTTAAGCGATAAAGGGATATGTTATTTAGCAACTCCAAATAAATATTGGCCTATAGAACCTCATTATTATCTACCTTTTCTAGGGCTTTTACCTACTAAAATTGCAAATATATATTTAAAAATTTTTAAAAATAAATATTATGATGTAAAACTTCTTTCTTATAATCAATTAATCCGTAAATTGAATAAATATTTTATAATTAATAATCTTACTTTAGAAGTTATAAAAAATCCAAGTAAATATCATTTAGAAAAAAATTATAGATTAATTTCATACTTTATTGGTAATTTCACATTGATTAACTCTTTTGTTCCTAGTTTTATTTTAATATTAAAAAAGAAAAAGTAAAATTAATTTTTATATTTATTAATCAACTTTTTATATAAAGAATTTAATCCACCTATGACCTCTTTTTTTGTGAAACCATATTTTTTTAATAATTTTATACCATTTTCACTTAATCTTTTACTAAGTTTTTTATCAATTAAAATTTCAATTATACCTTCTGCTGTTTCTTTTGGATTCTGGATGTTGACCAAATAACAGTTTTTTTTATGGGTAAATATCTTTTTAGTTTGTCCAGCATTTGTTAATAAACAGGGAACCTTTTTAGCTATTGCTTCTTGTATTGCTACACTAAAAAAGTTCTCTTCTGGGGACAAGTTAACAAAAATATCACTTGCTTCTAAAATTATATGAGTATCCTTTCTTGGGCCTGTGATGATAACATAATCTTCTAATTTTAAATCTCTAACTAATTTTTTGATATCCTCCAGTAAAACACCATACCCCACTATAAAAAATTTTATGTTTCTTATTCTTTTTAAAATATAAGGTATTGACTTGACAAAAGTTATGGGATCTTTGAACGGATCCATTCTTCCTAAGAATGTAACAATTTTTTCATTTTTTAGATTAAATTCTTTTTTAAATTCTGAAATATCATCTTTTTTATCAAATCTATCATAGTCATAACAATATTTAATCTCTGAAATCTTTTCTTTGCCTCCTAAACTTATAGTATAATCTTGTACAGTTGGAACTGGAGCCAAAACAACATCGCTATACTTAACCGCTATTCTGTTGAACCATTTTGGGATAGCTCTAATATCTGCTCCAAGAAATGATAGAACTATTGGTTTTTTGTAAAGTATTTTTATAGGAGTAGCTATCACTGCAGAAGGAGACCAATGAGCATGGATAATATCATAATTTTTACCATACTTTAATGCTTTAATCATAAAAGATATAAAGAAGAATGGAACTTGTATTTTAGATAATAAACTTTTTTGGACAACACTTAACATTCCTCCTGTGTAGGTCAATTTTTGTAAACTTTTTATAGAATAATTAAATCTTATTATCTTAAAATTATCTCTTTCTTCGTAATCTTTTGTGTCTGTTCCTCCAGAAGTTATTACCAATACCTCATTGGTTTTTGCTAATTCTCTAACTCCAATTTCTAAGCTAGGTAAAACCCAATCATCCCTAAATCTTGAAAATGTGGTTGTTAACACTAAAATTTTCATATATAAATTTTTATATAAAAATTTTTAAACTTAATGGTTTTATGTACAAAAATGAGTATAATTTTACCACTAAAAGAAGATTTGAATAAGATTAATGATATTATTAATACTTATGAATATGATAAATATATAAAATTGCCCTTTTATAATACTAAACAAGCAAAAAAATATCTTTTTGATAAAATAAAAGATTTTTATTTAAAAAATCCAGATACAACTATTTTGATTGAAAGTAATGGAGAAATTGTTGGTTTAATTTGTTATGAAAAAAGTGTTTGGGACACTAATCATTTTGGATTTAATGTAGCTTCTATTAAATATTTGCTAACTAAACCTATGTCTTATATGGAAGAGTGTAATATCAAATCTGACCTTCTTAATAATTTTGAAGAATGGTGTAAAAAAGAAAAAATTAGGTTTATTAACACTAAAATTGATAGCGGGGATTATTCTACTATTCATGTTTTAGAAAAATTTGGTTTTAATTATATGTCTACAGTAATTACTACATTATTGGATTGTCGTGATATCAAAGATTTTAAATTTGGTTTAATATTAAGAAATTTAAAAGATAATGAAATAGATGTTATAGCTAGAATGGCTGAAAATATTTTTAAAGAAAATAGATTTTATTTAGATAAGAGGTTTGATAAGAAAAAAGCAAGTGAAATTCATGGCGAATGGATTAGAAATAGATATAGGCAAAATCCATATAGTGTTTATGTTTTAGAGGATAAAGGAGATATTATTGGATTTTGTAACATACTTATTGAAGATCTTTCTGATTATTTTGGTTTGAAGATAGCATATTTAGATCTTGCTGGAATATCTCAAAAATATATAGGTAAAAGTTATGATTTTTCTTTGTATGCTGGAATGATAAATCTTCTTAAAAAGAAAGTGGATATTATAGATACAGATTTTATTACGAGAAATATCCCTGTATTTAATATATACACTAAATTTGGGTTTAGATTTGCATATTCTAAAATAGCATTACATAAGTGGAGGTCTATTTCATGAACTTTTTTGTTGGGGTGGACATTGAGAATATAGATAGATTTGAAAAGGTTGATGAATCTTTTTTGAATAAAATTTATACTAAGGAAGAAATTAAATATTGTTTAAGTAAAAAAAAATCATCCCAGCATTTAGCTGTTAGATTTGCTGGTAAAGAAGCAGTTATTAAAGCTTTTTCAAGTTTTAAAGAGAAATTAGGTTTTAATCAAATTGAAATTTTAAATAATGAAGAAAATATTCCTATAGTAAAAGTTGATGGTTATAATAAATATAATATAAAAATTAGTTTGTCCCATAATAATGGAAATGCAATAGCTTTTGCTATAGTTTTGAGGGGATAATGGAAGATAGTCAAATTAAAGAGATTTTAAAAAGAATCTTTTTGGAAACTTTTCAAGATTTAGATAAAGATAATTTTAATTTCAATAAAAAACAAGAGGAATTTAATAATTGGGATTCTTTTTCTACTATGGGTTTGATATCAAAAGTTGAAAATAGTTTTAATATTCGTTTTGAATTAGATGAAATTGTTGGTTTAGATTCCCCTCAACATTTTTTTGAAATTATTAAACAGAAATTAAAATAAGATTTATATATTTAACTGAAGAATTATTAATGATGATTATGTCAAAAAAAATATTAGTAACTGGGGGTGCCGGCTATATAGGTTCTGTTCTAGTCAGAGATTTATTAGACAGAAATTATTCTGTGAGGGTTTTTGATTCTTTGTATTTTGGTGGTGAATCTTTAAATGATTTAAAATATAATCCTAATTTTGAACTAATCCAAGGGGATATACAAAATGTTAATAATTTTCCTAATTTATTGGATGATGTAGATGCAGTAATCCATTTAGCTGGACTTTCTAATGACCCTTCATGCGATTTAGACCCTTATTATACTAAGAATGTAAATGTTGAAGGAACAAGAAAACTTGCAAGAATGTGCAAAGAAAAGGAAGTAAGAAAATTTTTATTTTCGTCATCATGTAGCGTTTATGGAACTGGAATAACAACACAATTAGATGAAAACTCTCCAAAATTACCTGTTTCTTTATATGCAAAAACAAAGATTGAATGCGAAAATATTTTATTAGGGATGATGGGAGATAATTTTTATCCTACTATCTTAAGAAACGGAACTGTTTTTGGTTATTCCCCTAAAATGAGATTTGATTTAATCGTAAATATAATGACTAAAAATGCAATGAAGGATAAGAAAATATATATTTTAGGTGGGGGACAACAATGGAGACCTAACGTTCATGTTAAAGATGTATCAAAAGCTTTTATTAAGGTTTTAGAAGCACCCATAGGAAAAGTAAAAGGGGAAATATTTAATGTCGGTAGTAATGATTTAAATTTCCAGGTGTATAAGGTTGCTGAGAAAGTTGTTTCAATAATAAAAGATGCAGAAATAGAATATATACCATCAGATCAAGATAATAGAGATTATAATGTAAATTTTGATAAAATAAATCAAGTTTTAGGATATACAACTGATTTTAAAATTGAGGATGCTGTAAAAGAGATTGAACAGAATGTATTAAATGGTTCTATAAATGATTTGGAAGATGTTAGATATTATAGTATAAAAACAATTAAGGAGTTGTTAGATAAACCTGCTGTTATTACAGGTAAATCAATAAGATCAACATTCCTGCCTTTTGCACTGCCTCTTCTTAGCGAAAATGAAGAAAAAGAGGTTATTGATACCTTAAGATCTGGTTGGTTAACAACTGGACCAAAAACAAAATTATTTGAAGAAAAATTGAAAAATTATACTGGAGCAAAGTATGCTGTAGCATTGAATTCTTGTACTGGAGCATTGCACTTATCTTTGTTAACCTTGGGTATAAAATCAGGGGATGAAGTTATTACCACCCCTTTAACATTTGCAGCTACTGTTAATGTTATTGTTCATGTCGGTGCAAAACCAGTATTTGTGGATATAGACAAAGATACTTTAAATATAAATCCAAATAAAATAGAGGAAAAGATAACAGATAAAACAAAAGCAATAATTCCTGTTCATCTGGCTGGACAACCTTGTGATATGGACAAAATACATGAAATAGCTAAGAAGTATGATTTGAAAGTTATAGAAGATGCCGCTCATGCAATTGGTGCTGAATATAAAGGAAAAAAAATAGGAACTATGTCTGATACAACTTGTTTTAGTTTTTATCCTATTAAAAATATCACTACAGGAGAAGGTGGTGCTATGTTAACAGATAATGAAGAAGTTGCTGAAAGAGTAAATATATTAAGTTTACACGGAATTTCAAGTGATGCTTGGAAGAGATATTCTAAGGAAGGACCTAAAACTTGGCAGTTAGTAGAACCCGGGTTTAAGTATAATATGATTGATCTTCAGGCTTCATTAGGATTGCACCAGATTGATAGATTAGATTCTTTTACAGATATAAGGAGGAGTTATGCAAATATTTATGAGAAGGAATTTAGTAATTTTGAAGGGATTATACTACCAAAAAGAATTGAGAATATAAAACATGCATGGCATTTGTTCATTATAATTTTGGATATAGATAAATTAAATATAAACAGGGATCAGTTTATGGAAGCTATGAAAAAAGAAAATATAGCAACCAGTGTTCATTTTCCTTCACTTATCCCAGGCTATTATAATAGGGTTTATGGCTATAAAAGAGAAGATTTTCCAAATGCTAATTTCGTATGGGATAGGATAGTCTCCCTGCCTTTATATCCGAAAATGAGTTTTGAGGATTTGAAAAATGTTATAGATGCCGTCAAAAAGATTATTAACTATTATAGAAAAAAATAGTTTTCTTTAAAAGCAAAATTTATTAATTTATAGTAAAATTACTAATTGATGAAAGATGTATTATTAGTTACAAGACCGATAGGTCCTCCTTGGAATGAAGGAGGGAAAAACTTGGCTTATGGTATAGCCAAAAATATAAAAAATCATAGAATCCATCTTCTTGTAAGAAAAGATTTTAATGAAAAAGTAGATAATAATCTTGTTTTACATAAAATATATCCCTCCAATTGTAAACGTAAAATATCTTATATAGAGAAATTAAAATTATTCTTGTTTTTATTAAAAATTAAGGATATTGATATTTATCATTTTATTTATACCCCTGAATTATATTCCTCAAAAATTAATAGATTACTGATGAAATTTAAATCTAATAAATCCATTCAAACTATTCCCACAACCATAAAGAAAATATCTAATATTAAAAAATTAATTTTCTCTGATAAAGTTGTTGCTATTTCTGATTTTACAAAAAATCTGCTTTTGAAAAAAGGAATAAAAAATGTTATAAAAATAAATACAGGGATTGATACTAATTACTTTAGACCTTTTAAGAAGGATACAGTTTTGTTGAATAAACTTGGATTATATAAAAAGTTTATTGTTTTTATACCAATAGATTTAGAAAAAGAGAGAGGTTCTAGAATAATGTTGAAATTGATAAAGGATATAAATAATTTAGAAGATATTGTCTTTATTTTTTCCTATAGAGCTACAAAGAAAAGAATTTCGGAAGAGAAATATTTGAGAAGTAATTTAATTAGAATGGGTTTGTCAAAAAAAGTATTATTCATAAAGGATCCTAAAGATATAAGGGATTTGATTAATATATCGGATATAATAATTTATTCAGCAGTTAATACTTATGAAAAGCATGAAATTCCGATGATATTAATAGAATCTATGTCTATGGAAAAACTCATAATTATCTTTGATGTTGCTTCAATGAATGAGATAATAAAAGGAAATGAAGGTATAAAAGTAAAAGATTATTTGGCTATGAAGAATATTGTAATAAAACTTTTTGAAGATAAGAATCTATGCAAAAAAATAGGTAAATTAGCTAGAAGGAGGGTTGTAAATGATTTTAATATAATCAAAACCGCTAAAGATTATTCGGAATTGTATAGGGGATTATAACTTATTAGTGATAATCTTATAAATATTTCTGTTTTTTGGATTATATGGGGATTGTTGAAGTGAAAAATGTAAATATTGTATTATTCGATTTTAATAAATTAGTTTTGTTCCAACAAAGAACAGATGATTCTAATATTTATCCCGGTTGTTGGAATCTTTTTGGAGGAGGAATTAATAAGAATGAGTCTCCTGAAGAAGCATTAAAAAGGGAAATTCTGGAGGAATTAGAGTATTCTCTTACAAATCCTTTTTTTATGTTAGAGCAAGTGTGTAAGGAGGGAGATTACTATGGAATAAGAGGAGTTTATGGAGAGCAATATGATCCAACACAACGGTTAGTTTTACATGAGGGAAAAGGAATGGGTTGGTTTAGTATCGCAGAAGCAAGGAATATAATGATGGGAAGAGAAGATAGAAAACTTATTGATATTATAGAAGGTAAATTTTGATTAAAACCAATAAATTTAAAAGAATTCTTAATTATTAACCTTTGGGGTTAGAATGAATACTAAAATGAGGGTTGGAGTTATAATAGAAGCTAGATATTATTCCTCTAGATTATATGGTAAGACCATGATGGAAGTAAAGGGCAAACCTTTATTGGATTTATTAATACAAAGGGTTAAACCTTCTAAATTAGCTGATGATATAATTGTTGCAACTACAGTAAAAAAAGATTGTGATATCATAGAAGATTATTGTAAAAAAAATAATATTACATGTTTTAGGGGTAGCGAGGATGATGTTTTGGAGAGAGTTTTATTAGCTGCCAAGAAAAATAATATTGATATTATTGTAGAACTTACAGCTGATTGTCCTTTAGTGAATGCTGATTTAATTGACAAAATGATTAAATTTTATCTTGAAAATGATTATGATTATGTTAGTACATTTATGAATAAAAGGACATTTCCGGTAGGTTACGATGTTAGGATATTTCCTACTAAAATATTAGAAGAAGTTGAGAAAATAACAAGAGACCCTAATGACAGAGAAAATGTTTCTATATTTATATCTAATCATCCAGAAAAATATAAAACTGGAGTTTTTTCAGCGAGAGGAGAGTTAAATCATTCCGAATACAGATTGCTTGTTGATAAAAAAGAGGATTTTGAATTAATGAAAAAAATATTTGAAAACTTTGATACTTTTAATTTTTCTATAAAAGAGGTAATAGATTTTCTCAAGAAGAATCCGCAATTATACTCTATAAATGAGAATGTTACACATAAATGGTATAAAATGTATAGGGCAGCAATAGTTGGATTGGGAAGAATGGGACAATTATTTGAAAATGATACTATAGTTAAGAAACCATGTACTCATGCTAGTGCTTATTCTTATTTGAAGGATAAGATAAGATTAGTCGCTGGTTGTGATATCAGAGAGGATAGATTAAAACTATTTGGAGAAAAATGGAATTTAAATAGGTTGTATAAAAATTATAAAGAAATGTTAAAGAAAGAAGAAATAGATGTTTTAAGTGTTTGTACTCATGCAACAGAGCATAAAGAGATTGTGATTGAAGCGGCAAGATCTGGGGTAAAAGCAATTTTCTGTGAAAAACCAATCTCAACAAATTTAAAAGATGCTGAAGAAATGATTAGGATATGTAAAGAAAATAATGTTATTCTTTGTATAGATCATACTAGAAGATTTGATAATTTATGGAGAAAAGCCAAGGAAATTATTGATTCTGGTTCCATAGGAGAAATAAAATCAATGCATACCTTTTCTACTGCAGGCTTATTGAATGGGGGGACACATTTATTTGATTTATTAAGGTTTTATAATGGTGAAATCAATTCAGTTTATGGAAAACTAAAAAGAGATGAAACATCAGATGCAAGTGGTATAGGGTTATTAAAATTTGAAAATGGGACTTATGGATATGTTGATATAGATGTAAGAGATTATTCCAAATTTCAGATAAATATTGTTGGATCTGAGGGAATTATGAGGCTTGGTGGAATGATTAGGGGGGGTAAGAATTTTGAATTATGGGTGCCAAAACCAAGCCAGACTCAAACAGGAATAAAAGAATTGGAATTACAGGATTTTCCAGAAACTAAAGGAGAAATGGCTTTAGTCAATGCAGTTAATGAAATTATAGAGGCGATAGAGACTGGAAAAGATACGATCTCCACTGGTGAAGATGGCTTAAAAGCCCTAGAGATTGGACTTGCTTTTTATGATTCTGATGAGTTAGATAAAGAGATTAAACTTCCTTTAAGAAATAGAGATAGGAATGTGATACCTAGGAAGACTTCATTTACAAAAGATGGCAATTTTCCAGAATGCTATGAAAAAGATAATATTTTACCGGGGTTTTAGTTTAATATGGTGCAATTAGCAATAAATGGTGGAGGGAAATATAGGAAAGAGCCTTTTCCTCATTGGCCCATAATCGGGAATGAGGAAAAAAAAGCAGTCTTAGATGTTTTAGACAGAGCTGAGTTATCAACTTTCTTGACTTCTCCAGGAGAATATTTTTTAGGTGGGAAGAAGATAAAAGAGTTTGAGACATTATTTTCTGAATATTTTGATACTAGATATGCTGTTGTAATGAACTCAGCTACTTCTTGTTTGCATGCTGCAGTTGTTGCTTGTGGTGTTAAGCCTGGTGATGAGGTTTTGGTCACTCCTTATTCTTTCACTTCTAGTGCAACTTGTATATTGATGAATAATTCAATTCCAGTATTTGTTGATGTTGATGAAAATAATTTTTGCATTGATCCAAATAAAATAGAAGAAAAAATTACAAATAAAACAAAAGCAATAATTGTTGTTCATTTGTTTGGTGGAGCTGCAGATATGGATAAAATAATGAAAATTGCTAAGAAATATAATCTAAAGGTTATAGAGGATTGTGCTCAATCTATTGGAGCTACTTACAAAGGTAAATTATTGGGAACTATGGGAGATTGTGGTGTTTTTTCATTTGTTGAAAATAAAAATATAACTAGTGGTGAGGGGGGTATGTTAATAACAAATAATGAGGAGATTTATAATATTTCCACTTTAATTAGAAATCATGGAGAGTCTATTGTTGCCAATCAACCAAGGCAATACAAATCAAGCATTTTGGGTTGGAATTATAGAATGACAGAGCTTGATGCAGCTGTTGGAATTGAACAATTCAAAAAAATTGAGGAATTAAATAATCAAAGAATTGAGTTAGCTGAATATTTGTCTAAAAAGATAGAAAAAGAGATTCAAGGTATAAAACCTTGTTTGAATAATGAGCATGGTAAAAATGTTTATTATGTATTGGCTTTTAAATATAATAAAAAAATTGTTGGAATCCCAAGAGATTTATTTATTAAAGCATTAAATGCAGAAGGAATCCCTTTTGGTGCAGGCTATGTGGCGCCTTTATATTTAAGCCCTATTTATCATGAGAACAAGCATTTTGCTATTAGCCTATTTGGAGGTCATATCAATTATAACAAAGGAATCTGCCCCATTATGGAAAGATTACATGAAAAAGATGTTATAATAACTATGATGTGCAGGCCCCCTGCAATATTTGAAGATATGGATGATATTGTCAATGCAATGAAAAAAATAATTGATAATAAGAAAGAATTACTTGAAAAAGTTTATAATAATTAAAGAAATTTATTATGTTAATGAAAAAGATGAATAGAAATATTGTTTTATTGAGTATAGGGTTTCTTCTGATGTTTTTTGCTTATACTTCAGTACAGCAGTATTTAACTGTATTTTTCTCTGAATCAGGTTCTGTTAATTTAGGATATCTTTCTTTGATTTTAATATATGTATCTTATGTTTTGTTTAGCCCCCTTTCTGCATTAGTTGTCTCTAAGATTGGAGCAAAGAAGTCTATATTGGTTTCATCTTTATTTTATTCTTTTTTTATTCTTTCATTAACAATAAATTCTAAATTTTTAGTATATATTAGTTCCGTTTTACTTGGAGCTTTTGCTTCTATGTTATGGACTGCACAAAGTGTTTATTTAATAAGTCTTAGTGAAAAAAATTCTTATGGAAAAAATACTGGATTTTTTGGTTCTTTATTAACACTAGGTATATCTATGGGGATTATTGTACTTAGTTTTTTATTAAAATTCTTTTCTTTTAAATCATCTTTTCTCTTTTTTTCTATTTTTCCTGTAATCTCTTTCTTAATCTTTTTTAAGTTAAAAAAATTAAAGATAATTTCAATTCCAAATAGATTAGAAGTCCTTAAAAAATCTTTTACTAATAAAACAATTTTAAAATTATCTGTTATTTGGTTTTCTTTTAATTTTGTTTTTGGTTTAACTATGGGAATAATTCCGTTGAAAATTAAGTTTATATTTGGAATATTTTATGTTGGAATATTCTCCTCTTTATTTTATATGTTTCCTTTCCTTTTTTCTTACTGGGTTGGAAAATATTCGGATAAAGTTGGAAGAAAGAAAATGATAATTCTATTATATATTATAACTTTTTTAAATTTAATAGTCTTATATTTTGCTAAGGAAACAGCTTTTTTGCTGATTTTAGGAGTATTACTTTTGGCACTTGGTCAAATAATTATTAGGCCAGTACTTCCAGCGTTTATTGGGGATATATCCAATAACAAGAATTTGGGTAATATTAGTGCTTTATATTTAATGGTAGGGAATATTGGATTGGTATTCGCTTTGGTTTTATCAAGCGTTTTTGAGGAAAATATAATCTATCTTACTTTTATACTTGTTCTTTTATTGTCTTTGTTCATAATTTTACCTTTATTTAAATTAAATATTAAAGAGTTGAAAGATAAAATATCTAAAGAAACATAATTCAATAACTAATTATTCTAAAATTAATTTTTGGGTAACCATAACTTTAATAATCTTATTATTTGTATAATCATTTATGAAAAATAAAATTCTTTTTAGAGTAGATGGAAGTTACCATTTGGGTATGGGGGATATTATTTCTATGATTAATCTAGCTGAAAAATTAGATGATTTTGAAATACTTGAAATACTTTTTGTTTCAAAATATATGGAAGGTATTAAAAAAATAAACGAATTTGGATATAAAGTTGAAAAAATACCCGAAGATATTAATCTAAAAGAGGAGATAGGGATAATCAAAAAAATAAATGAAAAATTCAAATCTAATGTTATTATAGTAGAATTAATTAGAAATGATTATCAAGAATATTGTAGAGAGTTATCAAAAATTAATAAAACTTTAATAATAGATTTCTTTGGAAATATAGAAGTTTATTCTGATATATTAGTGAATTGGGATATTTTATCAAAGAATCGTAAATATATAAAGAAAAACAAGAATACCATTTATTGTTTAGGTCCTAAATATTCCTTATTGAAAGAACAAGTGTATAAATATCACAATTTAAATAAATTAATTAAAGATAAGGTTGAAACTGTTTTAATTACAATGGGGGGAACAGATCCAAGAAACTTAACTCCAAAAATAATAAATGCTTTGAAGAATTTTAAGAATATTAAGTTTAATGTTGTGATGGGCTCTGCTTTTAGAAATAAAGATGAGATTAAAAGGATTTTAAAAGATAATAATTTAAAATATGATTTAATAGAAAATCCAAATGAACTTTTGGAGTTAATTTATAATGTGGATTTAGCAATTTGTGCTGGAGGTTTGACATCCTTTGAATTATGTGCCATAGGAACCCCTTTTATAGGCATTTCTAATATAGAATGGGAAGCTGACAGATTAAAAAGAATGGAAGAAAAAGGAATATGTAAATATGCTGGAGATTGGAAAAACTTTGATGAAAAAGAATTATATAACATTTTTAAAGATTTTGTGTATAATAAAGAAGAAAGAGAAAAAATGAGCATTAATGGTAAAAAATTATTAGATGGAAGGGGTGCTGAAAGAATATCAAATATAATCAAAGAGGTTATTAAAAATGGAAATAAGACAAATAGTTGATATTAACAAATCTTTAGGAATTTTGTGGGAACATGATCAAGCTAATCAGAAGATAAATTTTCCAAATGATAAACCCAATTATGATTTATTTAAAAGAAATATATTGAATGATTATAAAGAACAACCAGAAGGATTTTTGCTTATTTACGATCAAGGAAAAGTAATTGGTTCTATGATTTTAAGGATAAAATTTAATCCTTATAGACAACAAAAATATGGTGAAGTTTGGTATATCTATTTTGATGATTCATGTAGGGGGAAAGGTTATGGGACAAAAGTTTTGGAATATGCTGATGAATATTTTAAAAAAAAGGGGTGTAAATATGTTTTTGCTGGTGTTTCCGCCTTAAATCCTGCATCTAATGCGCTTTTTGACAAGTTGGAGTATAAAAGAATAAGAAATATTTTGGAGAAACAATATTAGTTTTTTATAGAAATATTTATAAATCTTATGGCTTTTTTTTAATGGTATGGATTATCAGGAAGGAGATGTTAGGAGTATTGTTGGAAACAATTTTGTTCAAAAGATAGAAAGTATAGACAGCTGGATTCATCCGAGTTTTAGAGTAAGTTTTTCTGATGGTCATAGTGTTTTTTTAAGATTTTCTGCAAGAAGAAAAAATGTTCATTTTAGAGGAGATGATTATAATTTTGATAAAGATATACATGTTTCCGATTTATTATTAGCTAATACTGATGTAAAAGTTCCTAAAATATTTCATAGGGGGAGATATAACAATACAGAATTTTTAATAATTGAAGATATGGGGGGGGTTAATCTTGCTGAATTCTGTAATAGAGATATTAAATCTGCTCCTTCGCAAGTTATTAGAGATTGGGGTTCTTTAATGGCTAAGGTTCATAGCATTAAATCAGACGATTTTGGGTATATTGGAATGGGGGGGATTGCTAGGAAATTTGATAGGTGGAGTGATGTTGTTGAAGAATATTTAGAAATG
>Ga0209541_10011137_pt1 | contig 14134 bp, 13 predicted proteins | sample RifCSPlowO2_01_FD_184027 | JGI IMG/M metagenome (GOLD analysis project Ga0209541, IMG submission 184027) | Groundwater microbial communities from Rifle, Colorado - Rifle CSP2_plank lowO2_0.1 (SPAdes) (version 2) | ecosystem: Environmental > Aquatic > Deep subsurface > Groundwater | place... | reverse complement strand
TGGAAGAGTGGATGGATTCACGTTCCCTCTTAACTCTTTCTCTATTCTGTCTATTTCTTCGGCTACTTCGGCCTTAATTTTCTCTAACTCATCGAGTTTTTGTTTGTAAATTCCTTCTTGGTTCTTGGTTTCATCCAGAAGAATATCCTTTTCCTCCTGCTGGTCAGCAAGAATAACTTTTCTGCTCTTCAAGGTTATATTCTCGTCCTCAAGCTGATCTTTCTTAACACCTGTCTGGTCTATATTTTCCGACAACGCGACTTGCAGAGATGAAAGCTGTGTTACATTCAGGTTTAGTGTGTCCTGCAAATCTGCGAGACTTTGCATCTCAAAAACGCTGTCCGCAAGCGAATCGTGCTTCAGAAGTATTTCAAGGAGACCCTCATTATCCTTCTGCTGAACATTGCGGAGAACTTCCGCAAGCGCCAGCTGTTTTACTGCTACCTCCGCATTGACGTCTTCGAGTTTGTATCCAAGTGACTCAAGCTCCAGCGCAAGCTTTTCAATATTCACTTCGCTGGATCGAATCCCGTAATTTACCTGGCTCATCTGACTGTTTATGACAGATATTGCGTTGCTTAATGTTCGCGCTTCGCCTTGAAGATTCGTTATATTTGTCTGAGTTTGCTGTATCTGCGTGTTCAGATTTTGAAGCTCTTTATTTTTCTCTTCGATTTGCTCTTCAAGGTCATCTGCAGACTCAGCGTCAATATACTTAACTGGGTAAAACGAAACAGTCACAATAATGGCTAAAGATACAAATTGAATTATTTTTAATCTGCTCGTCATATATTTAACATTCCGGTTTTTCTAATCGCGTCTTCTATTCGTGATAAAGATTCTTTCTTCCCGATTGCTCCCATAATCTCAAACGGCCCAGGCGATGAGTTTTTGCCGGACAGGGCGACTCTCACGGGCCACAGTGTGTCTCCCCTACTCTCTTTCGGTAATTTATCTAAGAGTTCTTTCTCCAAATGATCTCTCGTAAATTCTTTTTCTGGAACATTTTCCAAAAACTCAAGTGTTTCTTTTAAGTGTACAGCCGCGTCTTGCAGACTTTTTCCTCGCCACCTCAAAAGTTCGATATCGTAATCCGGCAGCTCAAAATAGAAATCCACGAGATCTTTTACCTCGCTAAGTTTTCCGACTCTACCACGCACAGACTCGGCAATGGCGGACGTAAAATTCCATTTCGCGGGCAGGAACTCTCTTGCCATCTCCGTAAATACTTTAACGTCTAGTTCCTTGATGTAGTTACTATTTAGCCAATCGAGTTTTTCTATATTGAATACTGCGCCGCCTTTCTGGACTCGTTTTATATCAAATTCCTGTATAATTTCGTCGATACTCATTATCTCTTTATCTTCCTTCGGATGCCATCCCAAAAACGCGAGGAAGTTTATCACCGCGCCGGGCAAATATCCATCGGCAATATAAGCACTTAACGCCGTGTCTGAAAATCTTTTAGACATCTTGCTACGATCTGGGTTTAATATTATCGGCAAGTGTCCGAATTGAGGCACATCAAAACCCAGCGCATTCATTAATAGAATCTGACGAGGAGTGTTCGATATATGATCTTCTCCTCTTATCACGTGCGTAATTTCATTCAAATGATCGTCAATTACAACCGCGAAGTTATACAGAGGGTCGTCTAAACTGCGCGCAACGACGACATCCCCCATAATAGACGTGTCAAAGGATATATTTCCTCTCACCATGTCGTTAAACTCAACTTTCATCTCCGCGATCTTGAAACGGAGAACGTGCGGGTCTCCCCTATCAATTCTCTGCCTTACATCATCATCGGTTAAATCTCTGCACGTCCCGCTATATTTCGGAGCAAGTCCCTGTGCAAGCATATCCTGTCTCTGCGCTTCAAGTACCTCCTTCGTGCAAAAACAGTAGTAAATCTTATCTTCTCCTATAAGTTTCTCAAGATACTCTCTATGTAATTTAGTGCGCTCGCTTTGTTTGTAAAACTCGTCCCACTCTAGACCAAGCCACGTAAGGCCGTCCTTAATTTCTTCTTCAAATTCCTTCTTCGAGCGTTCGACATCGGTGTCCTCTATTCGGAGAACAAACGTACCATTATTGGCTTTCGCAAAAATCCAATTAAAAAGCGCCGTTCTGGCACCCCCTACATGAAGTGCGCCCGTTGGCGAGGGCGCAAAACGCACCCTCACTTTCTTAGCTGAAGTCATTGTTCCTTAATTGTAAGGAGAATTTGAGCTAACTTCAAAGCTGCGTCCGGTCTGTAGAATTTAGCGGTTGCCTTGCTCATTTCGGTTAATTTGTTTGGATCACTAAATAATTCCTTTAATCTTTCAAGAAATAAGTGCGGCAAGAGATTCTCCTCTTCAAAAACAATAGCTGCGCCGGATTTGCTGTACTCTAGTGCATTGTAAAGTTGGTGATTATTCGCAGAATTTGTGATAGGAATCAAAATCGAAGGTCTGCCAAACGCCGCTATCTCATAGATGCCGCTTGCTCCTGAACGGCTAATCACAACGTCAGAAGCAGTTAGGGCAATACTTATATCCCGCTCAAAATAATCTACAGCTTTATATCTGCTTATTTCTATATCTGACAAGTCTTTTCTAATAACACCGAACTCGCCCAGAACTTTTTCATAATTTTTCACGCCGGTCTGATGAAATACCTGCGTTAACTTAAGAATGTCCGACAAGTTGTCTAAAATAAAATCATTAATAAACTCGGCGCCCTGTGAACCTCCAAGAACAAGAACAAGCGGTAAGTCCATATTAAACTCCAGAAACGCTTTAGCTTGGGATTGAGAAATATTCTCTTTGAGAAGAGGGCTACGAATCGGATTACCAGTGAATATCACTCTGCCTTTCTTTCCGCGAAAATACGGCCCTGCGGACTCAAACGACGTTGCAATCACTTTCGCGAATTTAGATGTAATCATACCAGTAACGCTCGGGACACTGTCCGATTCATGTATCACAATCGGAATTCTATAGAACTTCGCGGCAAGAACAACGGGAATAGATCCAGGGCCTCCTTTACTAAATACAACACCCGGCATAAATAAAAGAAGGTGGAAAAGCGCCTGGCATAAACTAATCGCAAACTTTGGGATATCCACGACATTAGCCCATGAGAAATATCTCCTTAGCTTGCTTCCAAGAATTGTTCTTATCTCAACTCCGTTCTCCTTCAGATTGTCTCTATACTTTTTTTCCGTAGAACCAACGTATCGGATTTTCAGAGGAATGTTCTGTCTCAATGCCTCTGTCTGCAATTCGACAGCAACAGCAACAATCGGATTAATATGACCTCCTGTTCCTCCGCCCGTGACTAAAATTCTTGTTTTCTTCATACGCTAAATCTTCTTACTTATGTTTAACACTATCCCTGTCATCGTCATAAATACAGCGAGCGCGCTGCCTCCAAAACTTATGAATGGCAACGGTACCCCCGTCAACGGCACAAGTCCCGAGTTTCCGCCCATATGTATAAGCGCTTGAACTCCGATTATTGTTCCAAAACCTACTAACAATAATTTACCAAACTGATCTCGCGAGCGCTTGGAAAGTAAGAATATTCTTGTAACAAACGTAAAAAATATCAAAATCAGAAATGCTGATCCTATAAAGCCGAACTCTTCGGCTATAACAGCAAAAATGGAATCCCCTATTCTCTCAGGCAGAGTGGTTTTAATCGCAGATTGGCCAAAACCAACACCGGTAACTCCCCCGGACCCAATCGTCGTAATAGCTTGAGTGACTTGATACCCAGAATCCTCTACATCCGCATTTCTATTAAAGAATGTGGCAACGCGCTCGCGCCTGTAATCTGTACCGAGTATAAAACCACCAAACAATACTAATCCGATGCACATTGATGCAAGAATATATTTTTTCTTAGCGCCTCCGACAACATAAACGACAAAAGCGCCCGCCATAAGTATTATGGCCGCACTGGTAGATTTCTGAATTAATAAGAGAATCGCGACGACGCCGGATATGGAAAGAAACGGCACAAATCCTTCCGTCATGCTTCCTTGCCTGTCAGATTTGTTGCCAGAAAACCACGCGGCAAGGTATCCAATAAAAAACAGTTTCAGAAATTCGGACGGCTGGAAGGTAACTGGGCCGAGCTGTATCCACCTGGACACGCTTCCGGAACTTGTGCCAAGGGGTGTAAACGTGAGAAGCAGCCCTACCATCGCCAGAAAAAACAAGACAGACATCAGTTTCTTGTACTTTCTATAATCAAGATGGAATCCGATGAGAAATCCAACAATCCCGACACTAAGTCCATAAATAGCTTGATGCTTCAAATAATAATACGGGTCATTTTCCTCAAGTTTTCCAAGGTCGGATGACGCCGATGCAAGGGCCACAAATCCTATAACTAACAGCAGAAGGAAAGAAACAAGTATTACGTAATCAAAATTCTGTGTGTTTCGGCGCACCATTAACTCTTGTGACGCAGCATCTCGCCCTTTGTTTGCTCCTGCCCAAAAACTTTTCCGCCGATTACCACATCTTTCACTTCATAATCGTTTTTGCCAAGCAAGACTAAGTCAGCAATATTTCCATCCTTAATCACTCCCCTACTTTTCAGACCAAGAAATTCAGCTGGCCTAGATGTTATCTTTTGTATAGCTTTTGGAAGCGACGTAACTCCCCCACCAACAGCGATATCTAAGTATTTAGGGAATGTCTGTTTAGATCTTTCGTGAACTATAAACTCTCCGGATAGCGCTCCTTTGCTATGAGATGCCACAAATGATTTCTCATGCGTTACGGCCTTCGTGAGTAATTCATTGTTAACATCTTTGTGAAAAACGACTGCGCGAAGGTTTGTAACATCCATAATGTGAATCAGGGCTTGAGCTAAAGTCAGGCCTAAATTACGAGAGACCTCTTCAACGGTTTTGCCGACAAGATACTCATGATGTGGGGCACCTGCTATCGTAATATCTTCCCCTTGAATGCCGCTAAGATCTTTTTCTATAAGTCCTGTCACTTTCTTACTTCTTACACTCTCAAGCATTTTCTCCAGATTTTCGACTTGAGTCCATTCTGGAAGAAATGTATAGAGCGGCCTCACGCTCACATCGAATGGACATGTGTCAAAGTATAAGTTCTCTGTGTCGCCAATGTATTTAAGCGTCTCTTTAAACTCGTTCCCGAACCCAGCGATAGGCCTAAAGTGACTTATAATAGTTTTCACTCCCCTACCCTCCGTTGCTTCAGCAATTTCTTTCACGGAGTCCAGTATTTTATCGGTCTCGTTTCTAAGATGCACTGAGTAAATTCCTCCGAAGTTCTCAACAACTCCAAGCAACTCGTGTATCTCCTTACGAGATGCCGCTCTCCCATGTATATATCCAAGACCGGAGGACAGACCGAATGCGCCGTCCCTCATGGCGTGAGAGAGCATTTCTTTAAAAACACCGAGTTCTTTTGGTAAAAGTCTCGTGCGCTCCGCTATAAGAGTTCTTCTTATAGTAGAATGACCGGCGAGTGTACCGAAGTTTAGACCAAGAGAAATCCTCTCTAGCGATCTCAATAGTTCAGAAACGGTGTGCCAGTTTATGTTAATGTCACGCGGATCTGCCCACTTTCTAACTGACGTGAGATCTCCGTATAGGATTGGCGCCAAAGATGCCCCGCAATGGCCTCCAATGATCGTGGTTATCCCCTGCTTTATAAAATTCTCCTGTTGAGGATTGCTAAACAAACTCAAATAGTGATCAGCGCTATTGTGGATATCTATAAAGCCGGGAGTAACGTAGTTACCAAGCCCATCTATAACTTTGGACGTTTTTCTGGCTTTCAGATTTCCGATCGCGGAAATTATATTCTTCTGAACTAAAATATCCGCTTTGTAGGGTTCGTTACCCAATCCATCAATAACTTGAACTCCTTTAATCAAAAGGCTCATGGCTTTTAATTATACATCAATAACCGAATACTCTCCCCGCAGTAATTTGACAAAAACAAAGAATCCATTAGTTTTAAAGAAGATCCTACATAAGGAGGAAGGTTGACAACGACAGTAACGACGTACACCTTTCTGAAGCCGATCGCCACGTTCGCGCACTCCGAGAGACTTGTCCCTGGGAGTGAGTTCTGGATTACGAGAGCTTCCGGGGAGTTCATTCACGCACTCTCCGTAGACGAAGTCTTTAGGGGGCTCGGGGCTGTCGGGAGTGACGAATCAAAATCGCATCTGGACGCCGAGGACTACTTCGACGTCTTTGCCGAAATGGCTCAGATGCACTCCATACCCCTCAAGGTGTGGCTGCCAAGCCAGAACTTCCCGAACGATGCAGTACGTTTCCGCATCGTTGGCGAAGAAGGAAGCTGCCTCATCGTCGAGATCACGGCACGGCGCACCGAATAAGACCCCGAATGGATTGGAGGGACTCCGATTCGTCGGGGTCCTTCTTTTTTAGAGTTTATAGAAACTTATCTATGAAAAACAAAACCAATCCGAACCCCGCGGACACGACGGAGATAATCCAAAATCTCATTGTAATTTGAGATTCGGGCCACCCAAGAGCCTCGAAGTGGTGATGAATTGGCGTAGAAAGAAATATTTTCTTTCCGCGCGTTTTTTTACTAACCGTCTGAATAATTACAGACAGTGACTCAACAACAGGAACAAAAAAGAAAAACGGCAAGAGAACAACTGTGTTTGTTAACATTGTGACAACGCCTAGCGTAATTCCGAGAGCCATAGAACCGGTATCGCCCATAATGAATTTTGCCGGATAAATATTAAACCAGAGAAAAGCTAAGAGCGCTCCAATAATTGCTCCGCCCATCGCCGCCAAGTCGTATCTCCCAAGAGAAAACGCAACCACCGAGAGCGCGCCGAACGCGAAAAGCGACACACCGCCGAAAAGTCCATCCAATCCGTCTGTCTCATTCGCCGAAAAGGCGCTCGCAATAATAACGAACATGAACAATGGAACATACCACAGTCCAATCTCAACATTTCCAAAAAACGGAATGTGAAGTTCTGCCCATCCCAGTTTTACAAAAAACCACCACGCGCCAACCGCAGACAGAAGTGTGTAAACCAAAAGTTTTCTTGAGATCGTCAGCCCGCCGCCATTTGGCCCAATTTTGAGTATTCCAAGAACGTCATCAAAAAGACCCAAAAGCGCGGCTATGAGTAACGCCGCAATCGGCAAAAATGTCTGCGCTCTATCTACAAAATTGAAGTAGCCGAACGAACCGTCAAAAATCGCGTCGAGCATCAGGAAAATAAAAGCCAGTGCGAGAACACTGCCCCAAATTACTACGCCCCCCATAGTCAGTATTCCTTCTTTGCCTTCGTGGAGTCTTGAAAAAATCGGAGTAGAGTCGGATGTACGAATTTGTTTCCCAAAATTGAATTTTTTCAAAACTCTTAATGCGTATGGCGTGAATAATAACGCCACAGCAAATGACGATATACTGATTATCACAACTCTTATTGCCTCCCCTATCATAAATTGTCTAAAATTTTCTCTGTCTCCGCGAACCTGCCGGCTGTCCCAAGCACTATTATTATAACCTCTTCGTCCCTTTCTGGAACTTTAAATATGGATACCAAGTTACCCTCCGCTTCTGGTATGTTCCCTGTCTTCCCGCCAAGAAAATCGGCGCGACCCGAGAATTCGTTGATGCTTGTGAGTATCCGACCGGCCCCGCTTATTCTGTCAGTGATAACTCCGCTTTTCGCCTGGCTTATCTCAAAAATATACGGCTCATTCTCCCAGATATATTTTGCTAACCGTCTAAGGTCTTCAGCTGTCGAAAGGTTTTGCACAGAAAGCCCAGTTGGATCTACAAATCTCGTATCCGTCATACCGATCTCAAGCGCAATCTTATTCATTTCCGCAACATATGCCTTCTCGCCGAAATGCATCGCAAGCGCTTCCGCGGCATCGTTACTCGAGACAAGCATCATCGCTTTTATTAAATCGTCCACTCTAAAAACTTCACCGACTCTAAATCCTCCGGAGTTTCCGTCTGTCGCGACCATTTCTTCTGTAACCTTTATTAGCTCATACGGTTTCTCCGACATAAGTAATCTGTCAGCCGTAAGTGCTGTCATGAGTTTGGTGATTGAAGCGATTGGCCATCTTTTGTCTGGCCTGAAACTATATAACTCTTCTCCGCTCATAGAGTACGCGCCGGCGGCACTGACTTGAACTTCCTCAACAATCGGAGATGAAACATCTTGCTCAACTGTTTCTTCAACCTCATCATTTGCAACTTGAGCAACGTAACTGCTCTCGGTTCTATTAAATAACGCAATCGACAAAACAATTGCTATTCCCAAAACCAGACCTACAGAAAATGATATTTTAGCAGTCGCACTCATAAAGCAGTTTCACTTGGGCCTTCTATGTTGGCGACAGTCTCCATAGTCCCGCCACCGTCTATAAATAGTTTGGTAAACTCTTTGTATTTTTCGTATTCAGGCAGTTCCCGCGTCGCACCAATTCCCATATGCCTCAAGAAATCGAGCGTCACATTATACAAATACGTATTTTGTCTTTTCGGATCCAGCTCTCTCTCCACAAGTCCTCTTATCAGCAGACTCCTCAATATGAAGCTCGAATTAACGCCTCTAATGTGCTCAACCATTGATCGCCTGCACGGACCAAGATACGCAACAATCGCAAGCGTCTCTATGCTAGCGGACGTGAGTTCTGAATCAAGTTCCTCCTCTGCAATCTTCGCCATAAGCTGGCCGAGCGCCGGTTTTGTAGTAATTTGGACACGGTCATCCAAAACAACAATGTGAAGTCCCCTGTCGGCGTTTTTTAAAGATTCAGAAAGGACATTCACCGCATTTTCAATCTCTCCATCTTTAACACCGATTATTTGGGCGAGTTTACTAAACTTCACCGGCTCCCCGAAGAGAAACAACAATGCCTCTAATTTTGCTTGAAGTGTTGTGTCGTCGTCCATGGTTACTTAGATTTTAGGTTATAGGTTAGAGGTTTTAGGGACAATGCGCCCTTTTATATCATCCATTTCTAAATTAACTATAACCTATAACCTTCCACCTATCACCTGATGATTTTCTATCACCTCGCGCCTATCACCTATCACCTGCTCTAGATATGTGGATTTCCGCGAATAGCTCCTCCTGTACTATTTCTATCCTGCTTTCTTTGAGGAGGTGCAACAGTGCTAAGAATAGCACAATAACTTCCGATCTTTCTCTCCCGCCAGCAATCTCATTAAAGCTTGTTTTGATTGCTTGCTCAACTCGCATTATCAGCTCTTCAATCATTTCTTCTAGACTCACAAGCTTCATCTTGCCCTCTTCGGTTTTAGGGATAAATGCCTGTAGTTCTTCATATAACTTCCCAATAACTTTTTCTAAATCTGCCGGAGAAACCGGTTCCGTTAGATAAAACCCGGGAGGCAATTCACGCAGATATTCCCTTGAGTAGGCGACGTTCTTATTCCACAAATGAGAAATGGATTTTTCAGCGGCACGGAATTCTCTGTATAACTTCAGGCGTTCTTCAAGCTCCGCGATATCTTCCTCTTCCTCTTCGGTAAGCTCGAGATGCGGAAGAATCGCGTGCGATTTAATTAATATTAGCCGCGCGGCAACAACTATAAAATCCGCAAGAACTCGCGGGTCAACCCCGTTAGTAGTAGGTCTTTGAAAATGACCGTCGGACACCCCTGGTGTCCTACTACTAACGGGGTCAACCGCACTCAAAGACCTAACATACTCCAAAAAATCCCCGGTTACTTCCGCGAGATTTAGTCTTGTAATCTCAAGCTCCTTTGATTCAATTAGTTGAAGCAGTTTCTCAAGCGGCCCCTGAAACGTATCAAGTTTTAACTCATATCTTTCCACGTGTTTCATTATACAAACTTTTGGACTTCTTGACTGACTCTGTGCACAATGCAATACTTAAAATCAGCTACTTCAGGAGGCGTTAGTGCCTGCATCCAAGAATCGTAAGGGCCGCATAAAGTGGCGCTTCGGGTGGAGGTTGAAGAATGGCAGATATCTATGCCTGAGCTGCGGCCGTGAGCTCTACGACAGCTGGAGAGACGGCAGACCGCCTTACTTCAAACCCCACATAGAGCGGTGTAAGGAACGGCAACGAAGCAGGCAGAAAAGCCAAATCTGGTAACCTAGAACACAGGGCCCGGAGGAAACTCCGGGCCCTAACAATTTTCATACTTGACTAGGCACTAATTACTGTCTAACGCCCCCAGCGTATAATCATTCCTCGGGTCCCAAAGCATCCACCCGAGCGTAGGATCCGCATCGTTCGTTGCCCTGATCTGCGCGCGCACCATATCCGCCGTATAATCCGCTCCCAAATCAAAATCTTGAAGCCACGGCCTAAGCTCACCGTAAACAACAGGCCCATTGCCGGTAGCATTTCTTAATGTGTCTAGTCTTGCGACCGCAGTTTCCATTGAATAGTTTACAACTTCGTAGGGATATAAAGCAGGGTTCTGATATCCCTGAAACCCATTAGCATAATGTGATGGGTATACCATCGGTGAAACGTAATCAAAATACTTATAAGCGTCCTCTATCACCTGCCCTATCCCAAGCCCGTCATAGTTCACGGTTGATAACCCAAACAAATCAGCAGATGTCTTAACATCGTTCAAATTACCGTTTAAATATTTGAAGAATTCGGCCATAGCTACTGTTTTTAATTCAGTTGAAGTGTCAAAAAATGGATATGATATCACGCTCAAATCCCCATCCGATGGAAAGCGAATGTAATCAAAGTTGATCTCGTCAAATCCCCTGTTTGCGGCATCCTGCGCTATAGCGATGTTATAATCCCACACATCTTGGCTAGCTGGATCAACCCACGAAAGTCCCTTTCTGTCTTTCCAAGCTCCACCCGTAGCGCTGTTTTTCACAGCTAAGTCGGGTCTAGCCAAAGCAAGCACGGGATCCTGAAAAACGGTTTGTCTCGCAATTACATAAATCCCGTTATCGTGAAGCTGTTTTATCAGTGTGTTGGGACGAATAATCCTAATTTCCTTTGCGTTATATTCATCAACTTTAGGAACATCGACATCGTATAAAACTAGCCCGGAAAAATCTTTGATGTCTATAACAACTGCGTTAAGCTCCGTGGTATTTATTAAGTCAATAATATAATCCATTTTTGACCGGCTCGAGGCAGACCAACTTGTAACATAAACGGCTTTTATAACAGCCGGCGGATTTTCCAGCGGTTTCTGCGCCTCAATATCGTCACTTATCCCCTGTTTCTTGTCGCTTGTCTCTTGTTGCTCATCGCTTGTCTCTTCCATCACCGCTTCAGGAACTTCGGGTAACACAATTGGGTCGTCAGTCGCTACCTCAACGTCAAAACTATTGACGCTGGTCAACAAAAAAATCAGCCCCGCAGAGGCTATGAGGGCAACTCCCCATATCGTCGACTTTTGCATTATATCTTCATAACGCCTGCCTGCCGCCTGCCTGCCGGCAGGGTAAAGCAGGTAATGATTTAATTCTATGGCATTGTGCAATATAATAGAAGTGAAATCCCCCTATTACCTAACACCTATAACCTAGAACCTAATTCATGTCTTTAGCCATCTACAGAAAATACAGACCGCTTACGCTTAAAGATCTTGTCGGCCAGGAGCTTGTGACAGAGATACTCCAAAACGCCGCAAGCAGAGATAAAATCAGCCACGCGCATCTTTTTTATGGCCCTCGCGGAACAGGAAAAACCTCTGCCGCGAGAATTGTCGCAAAAATCGCAAACTGTGAAACTCGCGCCAACGACAAGGAATTCGCGAAAAAAGGAGAGCCGTGCAACAAGTGCCGCCCGTGCACAGAAATTAACGAAGGCAGAGCCCTTGACGTAATAGAAATCGACGCTGCATCAAACCGAGGAATAGATGAAATCAGAAGTCTCAAAGAAGGCATCCGTCTCTCCCCAACTTCATACACTTACAAGGTCTTCATAATCGACGAAGCGCACCAGCTCACAAAACAGGCCGCGGATGCACTTTTAAAAATTCTTGAAGAACCGCCAGCTCACGCGATTTTCATATTGGCGACGACTGAATATGACAAACTTCCTTCGACGATTACTTCACGCACACAGCGTTTTAATTTCAAGAGAATCCCGACACAGTTAATCTTTAAGAAGTTAAAAGATATAAACACAAAAGAAAAACTTGGGATAGAAGATCCTGCGCTTGAGTTAATCTCGTCAGCCGCGGAAGGAAGTTTCCGCGACGCGGAATCCCTCTTGGAACAGGTTTCGTCAATGGGTGCGCTTGGCGTAGAAGGCGTTGAAAGCATTCTCGGTAAAGTTGGTTTTACAAGGACATCAGAGCTCGCTGGCCTCATATTAGAAAATAACTTGGCGGCAGCGCTTGAATATCTCGCAGAAATTAATGACGGCGGTTTTAATCTTGTTCAGCTCGCGAAAGACTTGATTCATTATTTTCGCCGTGTGCTTGCTCTAAAGTTTGACCCGCAGCTTGAAAAAGTTTTCGAGAGAGAACTCACATCTGATGAACTGAAAAAACTAAAGGCGCACGGCGCACTAATCACCGATGATCAAAAAGCAATAAATCTTGTTAAGTCCCTTATTAACGCGTACTCGAACATGCGCTACAGTCCATTTCCGTTAGTTCCGTTGGAGTTAGCAATCATCGAAAATTTGAAACAATAACAACATTCCGACATTCTCAAGAATGTCGGAATGTTGTGTTGGTACGTACATATGTACGTAAATAGCACAAAGCCCCGGCGTAAGCACAGGGCCTGTGCTACACCGGGGCATGAAGATTTGGGCTAGAGGCGCTAACCACCCACTCACGAACATTTTCGCTCAAACGCTTTCCATCTGAACGCTTCATCCCGTCTGTCGAAATCGGCTCTCCTATTAGAACATCTGCATAGGATGAGTCATCGGATATCCAAATCCTGATGGGCAGCAAATTGACACTGTCCCGAATCGCGGTGATGAACACTCTTTCGCCAAATTCGATAATCTCCAGGCCACGAGTGCCCTCTGGAAACACGGCAACCGACTGACCGTGCCTAAAACACCGATCATTCAGCGAGTCGTAAGTCTCCACCATCGCGCGTGGGTCGCTCCTATCGAACGGAATGTGGTTTGAAAAACGCATTGCTTTCCCAAATATCTTGATCTGGAAAAGTTCCTTTGCCGCAAGGAAACGAAAATTCATACCATTGAGTGCTACAAGCAGAATGGGAATATCCAACATAGAAGTGTGATTAGCCACAACCATGAAGGGTCCGCCATTAAGCGACCTACCACCCGAGACATTGACTCTCAAACCAGCAGCTCTCACCAATACGATTCCCCAGAATCTCCCGATTACGGCTTCTATTTTTGAGCCGATTCTTCTTGTCAGGGGAAATTTTCGAATAGACAGGTTGATCACAAACAGCGCCAATACAAGAACGGTCGAAACTCCTCCGACAAGCTTGAGACGCACGTTCATATGGATCAGCCTGTCTGTCTCCATCAATTTACTAATTCTCACGTTAAAGAACCTCCTGTAGAATCTAATTTCGATACTAAACGAATAGCACAAAAAATCAAATCGAAATCTACTTGAGATTGACAATTTAACCAGTCTATTGTAGTAAATAAGTTAGATCCTACAAAAGGAGAACTTGTGGCGAAAAAACGCCAAGACAGGCGAGAAATGCGAGCGACTGAAGCTCGCAAGCGTCAAGTAGCGCATGACGCGCTAACACCGCGTGAGATCTTGAGAGCTCTTCGCGACGAGCGTGACGTAGGCGGCGGACCGGAGTTCGATCAGATGGTCCGCCTCCTCAAATCCGGGAGGGGTGATACCCCGCTCGGGAAGATTCGCAAGGATCGCGAGCAAAGAGCTCGCGAGAAGGCAAAGAAAGCCGAGAAAGACGAGGCCAATATGCGCCACGTCATGGAATGGGGATGAGTCCCTGAATCTTTAAAAAGTTTGCTTGTTGTCTTTAACGAACAAGCCGGTTCCCGCCTCCCGCACGAGGCGGCTTCTTTTTTACATATTTTGCGTAAAAAAACATCCTTAAATTCTCAAGTATTTAAGGATGTTTTATTTAGTAGTCGGATAGTGGAAAGTAGTTGAAGTGGAAGTACTCTCGCAATTTT
>Ga0209541_10011136_pt1 | contig 14134 bp, 12 predicted proteins | sample RifCSPlowO2_01_FD_184027 | JGI IMG/M metagenome (GOLD analysis project Ga0209541, IMG submission 184027) | Groundwater microbial communities from Rifle, Colorado - Rifle CSP2_plank lowO2_0.1 (SPAdes) (version 2) | ecosystem: Environmental > Aquatic > Deep subsurface > Groundwater | place... | reverse complement strand
CTTCTATTACTGCGGTTTTTTTGTCTGACTCTTTCCAAACTGTTAAAAATTTGGTTAGTGAGGAGTATTCCTTTCGAATGTTTTTTCGGGTGTAGTCCTTTAAAGACTCAGTAATTAGTTTTCCTTCTCGATCGTAATATTGAATTCGTTCATTTAATACTGAGACTTCTACATCGTTCACGTAATATTTTCTGGGGGCAGCTTCTTCGTCTAAAATATACACTTGCTCTTGAGCATTTGCATATTTTGTGGGGTCTTCGTTAACTTCTGGTGGTCGAACTTCTTCGTCTAAATTAGGTTCGTAAATTTGGACTGGTTCTCCATCAAAGTTAGGGTCCGCAAAGAGATTTGTAGCTTGTCTGAAATCCATGATTGTAAAGAAGAATTTTCCATAATCTTCTCTTATCCGCGTTCCTCTTCCAATGATTTGCTTGAATTCAGTCATAGATTGGATGTTTGCATCTAAAACAACCAATTTACAGGTTTGAATGTCGACTCCGGTATTCAAAAGTTTTGAGGTAGTTGCAATCACGGGGTATTTTTTAGAAGGATCAATAAAATTATCTAATTCTATTCGTGCCGCTGGGTCTTCCCCAGTAATTTTTACAACGTATTTTGGGTTCTTCTTCATTTGATCAGCGTTTTCATTGGCTAATGCCGTTCGCATGCCGTCCGCATGTTCAATATCAGTACAAAACACAATTGTTTTTCCCACAGGATCTGTATTTTTCATATATTCCGATATTTTTTTTGCAACAATTAAACGTCGTGGATCAATTACGAGGTCTCGATCATAATCTTTTTGGTTATAGATTCGGTCAGGAACTTCGTACCCATATTTGTCTTTTTCTCCTCGCGTTGGTCGCCAACCTTCAACATCTTTGTCTAAGGAAATTCGGATCACTCTATAGGGCGCTAAAAATCCATCATCGATTCCTTGTCGAAGAGAATAGGTATAAACCGGTTCACCAAAATAATCGATATTGGAAATTTCTTTGGTTTCTTTTGGTGTTGCTGTCAGCCCTATTTGCGCTGCATTAGTAAAGTATTCTAAAATTTCTCTCCATGCTGAATTTTCGTCCGCGCTTCCACGGTGACACTCGTCGACAATGATCAAATCAAAAAAGTCCCGTGAAAATTGTTTGTAAATATTTCTTTGCTCTTCTTTTCCGGAAACTCCTTGGTAAAGTGCCATGTAGACTTCGTAGGATTTATCGACTGTTCGGTTTGTTACCTTCGTCATCACTTTTTTAAAAATTTTAAAATCATTATTCATGGGGTAATCGACGAGGATATTTCGGTCTGATAAGTAAAGGATTCTTTTTTTCGCTTTAGACTTCCAGAGCCGATAAATAATTTGGGATGCGACGAATGTTTTGCCTGTGCCTGTTGCCATTACTAAAAGGATTCGGTTTCTTCCTTTGGTAATTGCCTCAATCGTTCGATTAATTGCAATCTCTTGGTAGTAGCGTGGCTTTTTTGCGTTAAAATCGGAATAGTACTCCTGAGTCAGAATTATTTCATGTTTTTCTTCAATTCCTTTCCATTTCTTATACCGCGACCATAACTGTGCTGGAGAAGGGAATTGGTCTAAGTGAAATTCTTTTTCAACATAGTTGGACATTCCGGTTCGATCATGTTCAATAAAACCGTCCCCGTTTGAGCTAAATGTAAAAGGAATATCCAAAATAGTGCCATATTCCATTGCTTGTGGTAAACCGGCGCCCAGCGGGTGGTTATTATCTTTTGCTTCAATAATCGCAATCGGAATTGTTGATTTGTAATAAAGAATGTAGTCTGCTCTTTTTTTATCACCGCGAGCGGCTTTGTTATCGCTTCGAATAATAACTCGACCATTAGTAAAATAGACTTCTTCACGAAGTTGATTGTTCAAATCCCACCCGGCTTTTACGACCGCAGGGGTGATGAATTTTGTGCAAATATCTCGTTCAGAAAGTTTTTTTTTATTCAAAATACTCACTATTACCTCTATAGCATTATTAAAGAATTAAAATGTACCTTTCTGGCTTCTTTGCGCTCTTTTTAAGCTACGGCGTTTTTTGAAAAATCCTATCCCTTGAAGTACTTTTTGGAGAATATTCATTCTTTATTAAGGTTATTATTGTACAAGATAATGTCCTTTACTAGACTAATTGATAGGTAATGGCGTTATTGGTTGTTAAAATGAGTGAGAAAGTTCAACAAACAGAACTTGATCTTAATGCCGATCGATTACTGTACTTATTAGACCTCTATAAGATGAGCCGAGAGGACCTGGTCACCGTCATTTCAGGAAAGAGAAAAAAGTTCTCCGTAAAAGATCTTGATGCAATTCTTACAAATAAAAAAATAAAATTGCCACTGTTACAAAAGATTGACAAACTATTTGAGAAGGGCGTGGCATGGTACATTTCTGACAGGAATCTCCCCGAAAAAAAAAGCAGCAGCATTTTTTTTAGAAAAGACCAATTTAACAGTGATCTCAACTTTGAAGCTAAAAAATTGACAAGCAAATTTGAAGAAAAAAAATTTCAAGTCCAAGCATTGTGTAATTATATCAATTTTGATCTTAAACGGACTCTAAAAAACTTTTCAATCGAAGATGATCCGCGAATTGCTGCAAGAAATTTGGGTTCTGAATTTAACGAAATTGAAAAAAAGCTCCTTTCAAAGAATGCAATAAAGGAACCAAAAAAGGATTTTGACTATTTAAAAAATTACATTCAACTCCTAAGCGCGAAGAACATTTTTGTCTTTGAGTTTATTGAAAACTGGAACAAAAAAGAGATTGCCAACTTTAATGGCTTTTTCATGTCACCAAACATAATTGTGCTAAAAAGACAAAATTACCGGAGAGAAATTTTTACCTTATTTCATGAACTCGCCCATTATTTACTAAATAGTGAAGAAATCGACGAGTTAAAAGAAAACGAACTTGATCAACCAAAGCAAAGCAAAACAGAAAAATGGTGCAATGATTTTGCATACTATCTCCTCGCTGGTGACTACCACCAAACGATTGAACAACTAGAAAAGGGAACAAAAGAGAATAGCTATCACGAAGAAACAGTCAATTCCATTTACTCACAGACCCGATTAAGCAAATTGGCAGTATACACTCGATTAAGAATAGAAAACAAGTTATCTGTCGCCGATTACAGGAGAATATACAGTGAAATAATTGATTCCATCAATCGAGATGAACATGAGAAAAAATTAAAAAAACAGGATGAAAGACAACTAAAAAAAGAACTTGGGATTAAACAAACAGGATTTGCGCAAAAACCAATTCTGTCTAATCTGTTCAAAGACATAGTAAAAATAAATTATTTTGAAGGAAATATCGACGAACTTGGACTATGCAATTATCTGAACATTCCACCTGCAAAAATTGAAAAGGAGATTTACTAGATGCCTGGCCCACTGGTCATCGATACCTGTAGCCTGATGAACTTTTTTCGTTATTATTATTTTGACCTGCATGATGGATCCAAAACATACACCTTGCTGCGAGATTTTTTAATAAAAAAAATTAATGCTGATGAAATAATTATACTTGATAAAGTTGCCAATGAACTAAAATGGAGCGAATTCACTAATTTTAAAAAAGAGATAAGAGCCAAAATAAAAAATACTGGTCATTTAGTCGCTAATATCAAAGAATTATCTGAAAAATATTATATCAAAGAAAATGAAACAAATATCTTTAAAGATAACAAAAATGCAATCGAAGAAGCCCGAAGAAATTATGAAAACGATTGCGCAGATCTCTACCTCGTCGCCCATTGCATGGAACTAAAGAGCCAAGGTCACACCCCGATCTTAATAACTGAAGAAACAACCCGAAAAGACGGAAAGCTTCATCAAAAAATTCCGACGATGTGTAAAACAGAAAGAATTGAATGCAAAAATATTCCTCATGTGCTGTTTGAAATTTATCAAAGAGAATTAATATTTACCATCGAAGTAAAATAGTGTCTTTGCAATCCAGTATTTCTTACCATTCGCGGCGAACGCTCTTTGCTGATTTTTTTGAGTCTAATACTATTGATTTCTGCTTTTTTTGTTCACTTCCTGGCTTTTATTTGTGTCCTCTCGGTGCTTGGGTATGGAGCCAGTGTTGCAATTCAAGGAACCGCAACGAAACCGAAAACAGGAAAAAGAATTGGTGGTTTCGTTGGCTTATTTTTTGGATTGTTTGAATGAATGGCAGTCCTTGCGAAAAGACGCGGCCAAAAAAGATGTATTAAAACGGTTTGAGTCGTTGCATGGAAAAGCGTTTGTTCAATCACTGGCTTTTTTTGAAAACGTGTTGGAGGGAAGAAATCATGAGAGATTTGTCCAAACAAGGCTTTGACACCCGATCGCCGTTACGAAACTACATCAGGCTATTGGAGCAAATTGAAAACGTCAACGACCGATTCAAGCGACTGGAACAACTCGTGTTAGATTTGGCGGTCGAGATGCACCAAGCAAAAAAATAATCGCTGGACTTATTTGGCATTTTTATTTGAATAATTTTTCATAAAATTAAGAAGCCGTTGGGCATCATCAATTATCTGGTCATATGTTTTGATCGTTATTTTTGGGAACAAATCGTTGAGTCGCCTTAGTTTTTCCTTTTGTTCGCTATTTAGTGAGCCTGTAAACCCCAAAATGGCGATTCCTTTTGCGGATTTGTTCTTTTCTACATTATAATATATGTGGTACGTGATTGCTTGATAAAGTCCGTCAAGGCATTCTTTCGAGAGCGTTTTGTCCTTGTTAAATATCTTGTCATTTGCTTCTTCTAGTTCCATTACGACGCAGGTGTCTGTGGTCTGGTCCACTTTTTCAATTAAAAAATCTGGGAATACTTTCCACTGTTTGATGTAAGTATCCCCGGTTTTTTTTCCTTTGGAGTCAATGTCTGACTTTAAAGTAGTTCCGTAGTATTCGGATCCTAGAAGCCAGTAATTGTCTGCTAAAAAAGAATGAATTTTCTTTTCATTTTTCCTTCTTGATCGTGAATGGTGTTTGATCAAGTTCTTGAATTTTTTTAAGCTTGATTCAAGACGTTCCTGAAACAGCAATAGCTCTGCAGCGCGGTCAATATTTTTGAGCATTTTTGCTTGAAGCTTTTTTGGCAATGTGGATATTTTCTCGGAAAGAGTTTCAGAGTGTTTGCTTTTTAATATTGCGAGAATGAGTTCTTTTGCTTCCACTTTTCCAATGGAGTTCATGTCTCGTACTATGGATTTAACATATTTTTTTGGAGATCTTTTATCGAGTTTTCCATATTTTGTGAGTAGATTATTGCCCAATGTCGAGTATTCCACCTGTTGTTGGAGTGCTTTTTTTTCAGATTGCTGTAAATTATCGAAGTCGGATAGCAACTTTTCGATCAAGTTAAAGATTGAGGTTTCAAGATCTTTTTTGATTTCTTCTGGGTGACTTCCATCTAAATATGCCTGGATTCCTTTCTGTCTGCACTCACTTTTGAATTCTCGATTATATCTTGCAATTAGATACGTATCATAGATCGAGTCGATACTGCTAATGAACGCAAACCATTTTGGTACGCTGATCCAAATGGTTCCTTTTCCAAAGCGTGCTCTGGCTCCTTTGTCAGTAAAATTAATTGTTGGCTTAGTTACGTCCCCATATTGACGTTCAATTTCTCTAAGTAAAAGTTTTAATCCAAGCATCCGACCATTTGACCAATCTCTCTGATGATCATCGTCGATTTTATAATGGATAAATAGCTCTACTCCAATATATTTTTTTGGATACCTGGCTTTCCTGACATTCTTGGTTAAAACCAATTTTATGGGTAGGCCCATTACAGTATTATAACTATCCAATAAATAAAACCAATTCACTCCTTTTCTATTTTCATCTTGATCTCCGCCAGCAATTTGTTTTGTTGCCGTAACAGCTTGTTGGTTTCGGCGAGGCTGTTTCGGTTTTTAATGAGAGTGATGAGTTCGGCGAACCCCATTAGTGATCACCTCCGTTTTTGGCTTTTAGCATGATTTCTTGGAGGAATTTTGGATTGTTTTTGGCCAAATCCAGGATTTTCATTACTGCGAGCATGGCGTCTTGATCTTTTTGCTGGGTTTCCGCTACTGTGGTGACCGCTTGGGGTGTGAGGGGTAGCCAGCATTTGGTGCAGTATTGGTTGTTGACATCGTTGGTTGTTTTGCATCGCGGACAAGGCTCTTGTTTTAACACGTCTTTTTTTTCGTCTTCTTTTTTGAGTCCATACATTTTCAAGATTGCGTCATCGACTTGTTTGCCGGATAAGTGTACATATCGTGCGGCCATGTTGGAATCTTGGCTCCAACCAAAATATTCTTTCATTTGGGCTTCGGTTAAGAATTGGGCCATGTAGGTGGCGCGGCTGTGGCGAAAGCTATGGGGATTAATTGGTTTGGTGATCCTGGCTTTTCTTGCAAGTGTTGACAGCATTTTTCCAATGAACCGATGATGCATCGGATTATCGGTGTTTTGATGAATATTAATCCAAAGCGGGGCGTTTGAATTCGCGTGTTTTGGATGTTGATTAATCCACTCCAACAAATAGGGGGCGCTTGAAACCAATCGGATTCGGCGTTGACCTGTTTTTCCGTTTAACATGGCTTGGCAACCAAAATCATCAAACGCTACATGACGAATCTCCATGGTTCCCAATTCTCCGATTCGAGCACCGGATTCCCACAACGAAGCAATAAAAGCTTTGTCTCGCGGATGCGTCAACTGACTCATCAACGCTTTGATGTCTTCAGGCGTTAGCATTTCTTCGGGTAACTTGGTTCCTTTAGAATTGGATCGCTTCATCCACTTAACACAATCCGGATACAATTCTCCACCATTCACCCACTTGTAAAACACTTTCAAAGTCGCTTTATACGTGTCAATCGTAGAATCCGTTTTTTCGTCTTGACGCATCTTAAAAACATAGTTTTCCATGTCTTTTCGAGACGCTTTCAAAATCGGTTTTTGAATCGATTCAAACACAAACCGAAGAATCGAAACCGTTCGCGCCATCCGCGGAACACTCAACTCATTCGACACACAATACTGATAGTACTCAAAAATCGTTTCCTTATCCGCCTTCAACAAACCCGATTCCCGAATTTTTCGAAGCTCACGATCCAAAATCGCGTTATAATCCTGCAAATACTTTTTCATATAGAACACTCTTCCCCAACCGAAAACCAGTTAAAGGAAAGTGCGTAGAACCAGGAGATCATCGCAGAGGAGGGGACTCGAACCCCCAAGCCTTGCGGCACCGGTTTTCGAGACCGGCGGAATGCCAATTATCCGACCTCTGCAAAGACAAAAAGAATACTAATTGTGGGCGGGAAAACGATTTTTAAAGCAACGGTTAAAAAAAAGAAAAAAAGAGACGTACCTTTTTACTGGTACGCCATCAGGGGGAGTGTGGCCAGTATCGCTCCCAACAGCAAGATCACCAAGACAATGATGATGACTACCGGGATGAGGTATACGATGACCGCTTTGAGCACACTGATTTTATTGGCCACCGAAATCGCGACCGCATGGATATAAATCGAATACAGCGTCCACGCGAGCATGATCAGAAAACCAAGCAATGGAATGAGACTCAGAATCCCGACGATCAATCCCGCGACCAACACCGGCCACACGAGTTTGGACGACAGAAAATAGTTTTGCGTAAAGGTTCCGGTTCCGCCCAATACCTTGGCGATGATCCAATAAATGCCCCACACGATTACCGTGCTGACAAGGATTAGGATCACCATGAGAATCGGCATGACGACAATGGATGCAAGACCCAATCCGGCCAAAACTCCCACGATTGGAATTTCCGAGGTAGCGGCGCCGAGAATGGCTCCGAGAAACCCGAATAGTAATGCAAAAAAAATCCCCAACAATAATCCCGTGATTGCGCCGTAAATCGCGTAGGTTTTCAGCGCCGCGTTCAGGTTCGTGTTCGGAATCTCTTTTTCCAATACTTCTCGCGGGTGAACGAGAACATCAAAAAAACCCATGTTTTTTCCTCCTGTCTGCAAAGCAGAATACTATGCAAAATGAATTAGAGGTTAATAAAACTTACTAAAACGCCTGTATTGGCAAAAATAAGAAAAAAAAGAAAAAGAACGGGTATTTAACCCGTTAAACCTGGCAGTCCGCCCATTGCGGTTCCAAGCGCCATCAATCCGATGACCGCCAGAATCGCAATGATGATTCCGATCAGGATTATCGGGATCAATACTGCGGCAACCGCGCGACCCGTGGACAATTCCTGGGATGATTGAACCGCAATGACCCACAGATACAGGGTGTACAATCCGACCAACAAGCCCAATATGCTTCCGACCGCTGGAATGACTATCACCAGACCAATGACGGCCATGGGAATCGCAAACAACGAAACGAGAAAGAATAGTTGCGTATAGGTTCCTTTTCCGCCCAAAATCTTGGCAAAAATCCAGATGATTCCGACTCCGATGAACGCTCCGATTAGTGTCACAATCGGAGACACGATGATTCCAAGCGCTCCGAGTCCCGCGCCAATCGCGGTGGTTGTGGCAGAACCGGTTTGGCTTAAACCAATCAAGGTCGCCAAAAACGCGATCACGCCCGAAATGACTCCCGCAATAATATAATTCACTGCGGCTTTTCCCATGGAAGCGTTTCCTTTTTCAGCGGCAAACGTTTCCTTGGGTTTTGTAATTGTATTCACCCATGTATTAATCATGTTTGAAATCTCCTCCTTTTTCCCCCACGCGAAAAAACGCGTGTCTTATGTGTAATAAGCGGGTTGGTTTAAAAATAAACTGCGTACCGTGAAAAAGGAAAGATTATGTTTGAAAAATCAGATGTTTTCAAGCACTCGTTCCGCGATTTTGCGCGCGGTTTCTTTTTCATTCGTGTCCTTTACGATGATTTTTCCGCTTTTAAAAAAACTCACGCCATGTCCTTCCACGGTCATCATCAGCAAAAAAGGCGTCTCGACCTCGATCGGAATATCGTCTCCGCGCAACTGGTTTGCAACCAACACCAAATCAAGCGCGTACTTTCGCTTTGGAATGAACTCGAACGCGAGCCGACTCTTGCACGGCTGGCCGGCAAAATCGCGTAACGCGATGCGCGAACCCGCTCCCTGTGACATTTTTTTCTGCTCCGGTCTGGGTGTACCTAAAACTCTTTAAATTACTATGGCTCAATTATAATGACTGGGGAAATTTTTTTAAACGACGACCGAATTAGTAGGGGGACCCAATATGAACAAAATCAAAGCGATTTTTTTTGATCTGGACGACACCTTGTACGATTGTTCCGGAAGCCTGGTAAAAGAAGCGCGAAAACGCGCCGCCCACGCCATGGTCGCAGCCGGATTGCCCAGCACTTCAAACCGCATTCTTTCGCTTCTTGAAGAAGTCGAATCCACGTTCGGTCCGCGCATCGCTTCCTTTGAAATCGTTCCCACGTTGTTTCCCTTGTCCAAACAAGAAACCGAAACCATCCAAGCCGCGGCCCTCAAAGCCTACAACAAGCCCATCATCGGAAAAATAAAGCTTTTTCCCGGAGTAAAAGAAATTCTTTCCAACTTGGCAAAAAAAAACATCAAAACCGCGATCATCACATCGGGAAATGTCACCCGACAAAAACGAAAAATAAAAATTCTGGGTCTATCCAAACTCGTGGACTACATTGAATACCACGATACCGAAAAAGAAGAAACCAAAGAAAGCCAGTTTCGAAGAACACTGGCCAAATTCGGTGTGACCCCAAGCGAAGTCATTTGCGTCGGAGACCGCATTCACTCGGAAATCAAGGTCGCCAACGCCCTGGGAATGACCACGGTGCGGCTTTGTCACGGACGCTACGCCCACTTAAAACCATCCATCAAACTTGAAGTTCCCGACTTTGAAATCAGTTCCCTGGGTCGTTTACCTGAAATCCTGCAACTCATTGACAAACGATACCTCACCAACTCCCCCCTCAGTCCCAGCATTGTGTTGATCGGCGGCGGAAGCGGAATGGCCAATTTATTGCTGGGCTTGAAAAACTACACCAAAAACGTGACCGCAATCATCACGGTAACCGACACGGGCCGCAGTTCTGGGCGCATCCGAAAAGACTTCGACATCGTGGCCCCGGGCGACATCCGAAACTGCCTGGTCGCGTTATCCAACCACGAAGAACTCCTCAAAAACCTGTTTCAATACCGCTTTGAAACCGGGGACCTCAAAGGCCACTCGTTTGGAAACCTGTTCTTGGCGACATTATACAAACTCACGGGTAACTTCGAGCGCGCGGTATTCGAAGCCGGTCGAATCCTCGCGATCACGGGCAAAGTAGTGCCCGCGACCACCACCAACGCGCAAATTTGCGCGCGTTTGACAGACGGACGAATCCTGCGCGGAGAAGACTCGATTACGGCCCGCGACGAACCCGTTCACAAACGCTCGCCGATCATGGAAGTTTTTTTAGATCCCAAAAACGCCAAAGCGCCGCTCGAAGCCGTATCCGCGATCGCCAAAGCCGACTTGATCGTGATCGGACCCGGACAACTGTATAACAGCGTGATTTCGAATATTCTGGTGCCGGATATCAAACGCGCGTTGCACCGTTCAAACGCCAAAAAAGTCTACATCTGCAATATCATGACCCAGCAAGGCCAAACCGATCATTATTCCGCCTCAGATCACATCCGAACCATCCAGCGGTACTTGGGGCCCAACGCCCTTGATTTTGCGTTGATCAACACGGAAACCCCGCCCAAACAACACTTGCGGGGATACGAAAAAGAACATGCCTACATGGTGGCCGTCAACAAGGAAGCCGTTGAAGAAACCGGAATCAAACCCGTGTACGAAGAATTGCTGCAAAAAGACACAAAGAAAAAATTCGCCTTCAACCGCCGCGAATACCTTCGACACGATTCCGACAAAGTCGCCAAAGCCCTGCTGGATTTATTGTAACACATGCCCGTTGACCGCGTCAATGCGAAGAACCCTGCTCACGCGGTTTTTTTCCAATGTCGCCTGATAAAACGGCCGGTACACGACTTCAATCCGACGCACCCGCACCTGCGGAAACATTTTTCCAAGCAAATCCGACACATCGTTTTCCTTGAATTGTTCTTCTTCTTTGGACAGCGTATCCACTTTTTCAAACGGAACCTTGGACAACGAATCCATCTTCGGATGTACCGGAGACGGCGGAAGATCGGTTTTTTTGGACAAAAAATACTGAAGCAATCCGTTCTTATCGGATACGTCCACGAGTCCGTCCGAAATCATTTTTTTAAGCGACCGCTTGATTTCGTCTTCCGGCAGGTTCAATGTTTTCGCGATTTCCGCCAAAGTTTTTTTCTTTCCACCGACAAGCGACATGATCACGCTGACGCTTTCGTTGGAGGCATCCCAGAGTTTGGCGACGCCGCGTGATTCCTCAAAATGGTTGCCTGAAAAATGAACCAGTTCCCCCGACACCGAGCTTATGAAGCATTCCTTGGATTGCAACTCGGATTGTTTTTTGCTCGGAAGCTCCAACCAAACCCGATAAATCGATTCGTGCTTTAACGCGACCGAACGCACCTCTTCTTTGGAACCGAACAAACCCAATAAACCCGCTTTTCGTTTTCCATTCGCGATCTGAAACGCCCGCTGTTCGGATATTCGCACCGGAAACGAAATCAATTCCGTTTCATCATGGTCTTCTACCGATTCCTCTTCTTCGGAGGATTCGTCCACCTGTTTTTTCGACTTTTTCTTTTCTTTCATTTCCGCAATCGAAACCATTTCTTCTTTTTCATCGGATTCTTTTGATTCGTCGTCTTTTTCATCCGACTCTTTTTCTTCGTCCGCGTCATCCGTTTCTTCGGATTTTTCTTCCTCGTCTCTTTTCACGCCGGGCATATACACGACATCTTCATCCACCACGATTTTCTTTTTTTTCAACAAATCCAGGATTTTTTCCAACTTCGCGTTGGATTTGTATTTCAAATTCAATGTTTCCACGACTTTTCGAACGGTCTCAAGCTCCATTTCTCCTTCCGTCGAAAGTTTTCCCAACAGCATTTCGGACGCCAAGGACTCCACTTGCTCCAAACTCATTTCTTCGCCTTGCTGGGCGGTTTCCGCGTCACGACCTTCATGCTGGCTCATACGCGGACGAATCCGCATGACAAACGCGCGCGTGGTTTCTTCGCGGCGATCCGCGGTCAGTCCCACGCCGACCGGCAGGGTCTTGATAAAATTCGAATTCTTGTATTTGGGCGGAATCACGGTCGGCGCCCGCTTGAACACCGCTTTAATGTCATCGTCAAACACGAGTTTGTGCGCGATCAAAATATCCAATTGGCTTAACACCCTCGTGTCAATCGCGGATGGCTGCTGTGTCGCGAACACGAGCGAACAACCCGGTCGGCGACCTTGCTTGACGTATTCCACCAACGCGCTTGTCGCGGGCGTCGACATGTTTCCGCTTGGAATCAAGGTATGCGCTTCGTCGATAAAAAGCCAGGTTGGGGGAATATCAAGTTCCAATAATTCGTCGACAGTCGTGGTTTTGAGTCTTTTCGCGGCTTCTTTTCGCGCGGACAGTTTTCGCGCGGACAAAATCCGACGCGCCAATACTCCGATGACCAATGCCGTGACATTGTCTTCCAAAAAACTCGTATCCAGCACCGTCAACTGATTGATACGGCTCAATTCCCCAAGCGGCGTTCCTTTCTGATCGAAAATTCCCCAGTTCTTGGCGGCTTCAAACCGCGAAACCAACGCCCTGATCGAATCCTGTTTGTATCCGCGTTCACGGCTGTTTAATTCCGCATCTTTTTCAAGACAATACACCAATTCGTCAATGCCATAATTTTCACCTTTGGGTTTGAATTTTTTTCCTTCCCCGTCCGTAAAACCGTTCTTGACCTTGGCCAATGCTTTTTCCATAAGCAATCCCGTCGGAGAAAAACGCTCAATGTTAAACGTCAAGCACCAGTCTTCCACCGTCAAAAGCGACGGCTGAATCGCAAACGTTCCGTCGTACGTCGACTTTGGAACCTGGGACGCGATTCCGCGCGGAATAAAGACCTTCAAGTTCTCGAGTCCTTGCGGCATGAGATTCCAAGCGCCCAACGCCGAAACCTCTTTTTCTTCCTTGTTCGGAAAACGCATCGACCAAAACACGCCGATCGGATCCACCACAATCGCGCCGACATCCTTGTTGCGCAACGCGAGTTCCTCGGCAATGACCCCTAAAACGTAAGACTTTCCGGATCCGCGCGCACCGCAAACGAACACCACGTGGGGATTCAACGAATCCATATACACGTTTTTTTCGGAACCCGGTTCGTTTTGTTCCTCGACTTTTCCCACAAACAACGCGGCTTGATCCCCGAATTGTTTGAACACCGATTTTTTTCGGCCGATAAAAACAATATTTTTTTCAGGATCCTCCAAAAACTTCAACGGAACATCCGTTTGTCCCTGCGGAATCGGACTGTCGCCTTTTTGAGTCATATCGGGCACTGTCGGGACATCTTTTTTCTTCCCGGTTTTCGTTTTCACGCCTTCTTCATGAATGCCATCTTCGTGCATCCAATCGTCTTCACTCATCGAATCAAGCAAATCATCCGTGACCGGGTCTTTTTCCGCGTCATCTTTGGAAGACGCTTCGTCTTCTTCTTTTTCCTCTTCGTCCTCTTTTTCCGTTTCAACGGTTTCTTCTTTGGCGGATTTCGCGGCTTTTTGCAGCATCATTTTCTTGATCGCGCTGCGATGCTCTTTCGAATCGATCGGAAGACTTTCCTTGGAAACGCTTTGTTTTTTTTGCCGTGGTTTTCGCTTTTGTTTTTCCTTTTTGGCTTGCGAAAGCGAAACCAAATCGTTTTGAGACGCGGAAGCGGACTCTTTTTTCGAAGCCGGTGCGGACTCTGCGGACGCCTCTTTTTGGGCTTGCCTTTCTTCGCGTTCGCCAAATACGTCGTTGAACAAATCAGTGCCATCCGGCATATGCGCTCATTTCCCTTCTTTTTCCGTTATTTTAGTGCTTTTTGGGTTTATTAATTCTTTTCCTCGCAAATCCGATTCCACGGCTCGAATCGTGCGCAAAAGCAACTGAACCGATTTTTTACTGATGGCCGCAGTATGTCCCT
>Ga0209541_10011135_pt1 | contig 14135 bp, 11 predicted proteins | sample RifCSPlowO2_01_FD_184027 | JGI IMG/M metagenome (GOLD analysis project Ga0209541, IMG submission 184027) | Groundwater microbial communities from Rifle, Colorado - Rifle CSP2_plank lowO2_0.1 (SPAdes) (version 2) | ecosystem: Environmental > Aquatic > Deep subsurface > Groundwater | place... | reverse complement strand
TCCTGAGCCAGGATCAAACTCTCGTAAAGAAATTGACAAATTTTATTCTAAGTGAAGTTTCTGAAAAACAGAAACTATAAGTGGATCGTTAAATTGTCAACGAACACAAAAGAAAGAGGAAAACGAATTAATTTTGACCTCTTTCTTTTATTTTCGTTCTGTTAAATTGTAAGGATATAGGTGTTTGGCAAGTATTTTTGGAGGGCTGCCACTCCTTTTATCGTAGTCTATATTTTACACCTTTTATTATTCTTGTCAAGCCCCGCATAAAATGCTTCTTATCAACACAATCCACAGTTTATCAACACAATCCACAGTGTGTCCGCATTTTCTTTTTTTCCAATGTGTGGTAGTATATGTATTACTTTAATATAAACCTAAATTCAGTTTTTTATGAATAAAGAAGAGTTGTGGAAAGCTTGTTTAGGACAACTGGAAATCACTTTAAGCAAGGCTAATTTCAGCACTTGGTTTAAAAACACATTTATTATTGAGTTTAATGACACGCAAGCGGTTATTGGCGTACCTAACTCCTTTACTAAAAATTGGCTCCAGAATAAATATCACGAGGCCATCAAAAACGCCTTAACCCAAATCACATCAAAAGAAATTAAAGACATAACCTACACCATTCAGCCATTGCCGCAAAGCGTCAACGCCGGAATTAAAAAACCAGTGGACGCGGCTTTTAATCGCAAAGCGTATAATCCTTCGGAAAATAAAAAAACCGGATTGAACTCCAAGTATGTTTTCGGCCACTTTATAGTCGGTAAATTCAACGAACTGGCGCACGCGGCCGCCGTGGCGATTTCCCAAAAACCGGGCGCCGCCTACAATCCTTTATTTATTTACGGCGGCGTCGGACTCGGTAAGACGCATCTTTTACACGCGATCGGCAACGAGGTTTTAAAAAACCAGCCGGACGCCAAAGTTCTCTACCTGCCCTGCGAGCGATTTACCAACGAATTCGTCCAATCGGTGCAAGGCGGCTCATTGGAGTCTTTTAAAAACACTTACCGCACCGTGGATGTCTTATTAATCGACGATATTCAATTTTTGGCCGGACGGGAAAGGACTCAGGAAGAATTTTTTCACACCTTCAATACGCTTCATCAATCTAATAGGCAAATTGTTTTATGTTCGGATCGTCCGCCCAAGGCTTTGCCCGGCATTGAAGAAAGGTTGATTTCCAGATTTGAATGGGGCATGATCGCCGATGTGGCGGCGCCGGATCTGGAAACGCGCATTGCCATTCTTGAAGCTAAGTGCTTGGAAAAAAACCAAACAATCCCAAAAGACATCATCGCTTATATCGCGAATGTTATTCAGAAAAATATTCGCGAATTGGAAGGGGCGCTAAATCGCGTTATTGCTTATCAAGAGTTGCATAAAACAGTTATGGATATTGATTTTGTTAAAAAAATACTAGAGTCGTTCACTTCCAGCGCCAAACGATCATCAATTACTTCCCGGCGCTTAATCCAAGTTGTGGCGGAATTCTATGATAGAAGAATAGATGATTTAACCGGAGAAAGCCGAAAAAAAGAACTAGTTCGTCCGCGCCAAATAATTATGTATTTAATGCGCGAAGAAATCAACAGTTCTTTTCCTAATATCGGCAATGAGTTGGGCGGACGCGATCACACCACCGCCATGTACGCGTATAATAAAATTTCTCAAGAAATTGAAGTTAATGAAAAAATAAGAAAAGATTTAGAATTAATAAAACAACGTTTATATGCTGTGTAAAACTCTCGGTGGTTTAGTGGAAAAGTTTTTAAATTTTTATTAATTAAATTTTATTAACAAAATATTAAAACTTTATTAACAAAATATTAATAATAAAATAATAAAATAAAATAATAAAAACTATTATTTTGTAATTTATCAACATATCCACAGTTTATATAATAATTATATATTATGAAATTTATTGGATTAAAAGATAATGTAATATCCGGGGTGTTAATAGCTAATCGTTTCTCCCAACCGCGAGGCAACCTTCCGATTTTATCTAATATTTATTTACAAAGTAAAAAAACAGGACTGGTTATTAAAGCGACTAATTTAGAATCCGGCGTGATGATGGAGGTTAGGGGAATATGCGAGGAAGAGGGAGATTTTACGGTAAACGCTAAATTATTATCGGATTATTTATTAAATGTTCCGGAGGAAAAAATAGAACTGAAGGTGAGAGATGGGAAATTAAAAATATCCGCCAATAAATATCAAACAACCATAAACGGAATTGAAGCGGTTGATTTTCCCATCCTTCCGGAGATAGAAGATGGAGAAATTTTTGGAATTGAGGCGAAAAATTTTCAAAAAGCCGTTTCTAAAACAATATTTGCCGCGTCGGCTCAAGAAATGCGCCAAGAATTATCCGGCCTATATTTTTCATTCGGGAAAAACAATATTTTAACGGTCGCGGCCACAGACAGTTTCCGGCTGGCCGAACAAAAAATTCCTTTCTTAGGCGCCGGCGAGAAAAACGCGATTATTCCCTATAAAACCGCTCAAGAGGTCTTAAAAATCTGCGAAACCGCTCAAGATAAAAAAATAACCGTAATTTTCGGGCAAGGTGAAGCGGTTTTTAAAATTGATCAAATTAAAGTTTTTTCCAGGCTGATAGAGGCCCAGTATCCGGAATATAGCGCCATTATCCCCCAACAAATAAATACGGAAATACATCTTAAAACCGGTGAATTTTCCCAAGCCGTAAAAACCGCCAGCTTGTTTTCCCAAAACGGCTTATTTGATATTTGTTTTAAGGCCGACCCGGAGAAAAATTCAATCGCCATTTCTTCCAAAAGATCCGATGTGGGCGAACATATCACAGTGTTGGAGGCTTCAATCAAAGGCGAGCCGGTGGAGACAATTCTGAATTACCGATATTTAATAGATTGTCTGTCAAAAATTCAAGAAAAAGAAATTGAAATTTTAACAGCCAGCGGAAGCCAGCCCGTAAAACTGCGAGCCAAGGGCGACAATGATTATCTTTATTTGATAATGCCGATTCGGCAATAATAGTATGTTTGTTAAAATTTCCGACCTCTTGAATAAAAATATTAAAAAAAGCGGGGCAAGCGAACAGGTGAGCGCGATTGACATTTTAAACGAATTCAATCGGATAATTGAAGAGCAGTATGCTAAAAATCTGAAAGACCGCGTTAAGCCGTTGTATATAAAAAACAAAACCCTGACCGTGTCTTGCGACAATCAAACAACCGCTTCGGAATTGAAGCTCTGCGAGCGAAAAATAATCCAGGAGCTTAATAAAGGGAAAAAAGAACCGCCGGTTCAAACTATAAGATTCTTGCTTTAAAACAAAAAACCCCCTTCGGGGGTTTTTTGTTTGATAGTTTATAAACGCGCTTATTGGAAAGAAATTGTTATATAATCGCTTTGGGTTGAGACGCCCTTATCATCCACTGTTTTAATATAGAATTTATAATCGCCTTTGGCGATCGGTTCATTGATAATAAAAGAAACATCCGGACTTTGGGGGACGGCTGTCTCGCCAACCAATGTTTCTTCGCCGCTCGGCAGAATTAAAAATCCTTTGACCGTGCCGATTCCGTCCGGATCGGCAATGTTGGCGGAAATAGTATAAGGAAAATCGATTGAAGCGAGCGTGATGGATGGAGATGGAAGACTAATGGTAATCGCCGCCGGGGCGTTGGCCACCACATTAATTGTAACCGTTTGGTCTCCGGAATTTCCGACATTATCCTCGGCGCGGACTCGGATGTCGTGAAAACCGTTAGCCGCGCCGGTCAAAGAAATTTGGAAAATATGGGGAGCGGCGAGCGTTTCGCCTTGTTTTTGGGAGTCAAAAAAATATTCCGTTTTGCTGATTGGGTTTTTAGCCGAAACTTCCGCGGAGACGGCGACAAAGCTTTGCCCGACGGTTGAATTTGTTTCGGGCGCCGTAATCGCCACGATCGGGGCGTTCGTTTTATCGCGCAGTTTGCAGCTTTCTTTCGGAAGATCGGGCGCCGCCGCGTAATTGTTTTCCTTGGCCCATTTTTGAACCGCTTCTTCCCAACGCGCGAATTGCGGATCCTTTTTGGGATCTTTCGGCTCCGGCCCCCTCGGATCATTTTTATCCACCCAAAACAAGGTGTCGTGGATTGATTTTATTTTTTTAACCGAAACAAATTCTTTTGGGTATTGATCCAAGCATTCTTTAGGTATGATTTTTTGAGTGACCGAATCAATCTTCACTTCCTGCTCCACTTCAAATTTGCCATTTAAGATCGGTTTGGAGGTTTTTACCGGCTTGGGTTTTTTAAATGTTTCAACAGGCATTTCTTTGAGGATTTTGTCCATAAAAGCGCGCCAGATGGGCGTCGCCACATAAACGCCATCCGAACCTTTTTTCAATTTGGTGTTGTCGTTTTTTCCGCTCCAGACGCCGACGGCTATAGAGGGCGTGTAGCCCATTGTCCAGCCGTCCCGCCAATCATTGGTGGTGCCGGTTTTGGCGGCTACGGGCCGGTCAGAAAAATACAGAGGACTCTTTAATCCGAAAACATACGAACGGGCGCTGTTGTCCGTGAGGATGTCGGTCAATTGGCGCACTGTTTCCACTTCCATTACCTTCACTTCCTCCACTTTAGGCTCTTCAAGGATCTTCCCTTTTGAATCCTCAATGCGTAAAATGGCGCGAGTGGGGTGGCGCAAGCCCTCGCGCGCGAAAACACCGAAAGCGGCCGTGTGCTCAAGAAGCGTCACATCGGCTCCGCCCAAGACCATAGCCAGGCCAATGTCCTGCCTTTGGTCGGCGAAAGTGGTGTATCCGAAATCAGTCGCTTTGTTTAACACATTATCAATGCCGGCGATATAAAGCGCTTTGACAGCCGGAATATTCAAAGAGCCGGCCAGCGCCTTCCGAATAGTGACGGGTCCCCTTTCTTTGCCGTCATAATCGTGCGGCGCATAATCCTTGGTCTCGGTTTTGAACTTTGTTTCCACATCAAAAAGGATTGTGTCCGGCGTCAAGCCTTTTTCAAAAGCCGTCGCGTAGATGAGCGGCTTCAAAGAAGATCCGGGCTGATTAAGGCGCGTGGCTACATTGACCTTGCCGTCGTGCGCGTCGTCAAAATAATCGCGCGATCCGACCATAGTCAGAATGTCGCCGGTTTTTGTGTCAATCGCCACCAGCGCGGCATTGGTAGCGTCATACTTTTTTTCATTTTTAAGAACGCCTTCTTGCACGACCTGCTCGCCGATTTTTTGTTTCTCAACATCCAGCGTGGTAATGACCTTCAGGCCGCCCTGCTCAATGGTTTTTTCTCCGTACCTTTCGGAAAGCGATTGCTGGACATATTCCACAAAGTGCGGCGCGATGATCGCCTCGTAAGTTTTATTGTAAACCAGTTTTTCGTCTTTGGCTTTTTGCGCCTCTTCGGCCGTGATATAGCTCTCCTCGGCCATGGCGTTCAGCACATATTCTTTGCGGACATTTAAACGGTCCTTATTGTTCCAGATGGCAGTCGGCGCCTGCACCATTCCGACGATGGTGGCGGTTTCGGCCAATGACAGATCTTTGGCTGATTTATTAAAATACACGCGCGCGGCCGCTTCAATACCGTAGGCGGTTTTGCCATACGGAATTTCATTAAGATATAGTTTTAAAATCTGATCCTTGGAAAAGCGCGTTTCTATTTGCCAAGCCAAGACCACTTCTTTGATTTTGCGGATATATGTTTTCTCCGATGTCAGGACCGCGTTTTTGACAAATTGCTGGGTGATGGTGGATCCCCCCACTTTGCTGCCGGTGGTAATATTGCGGACAAGAGAACGAATAATGCCGACAATGCTTACTCCTTTGTGTCTATAAAAATCCCTATCCTCGGCCGCGATGGTCGCTTGCTTGATGTAGTCGGGAATTTCTTCAAGATTGATCAGGGTGCGGCGCTCGTCGCCATGAATTTCATAAAGCAAGATTTCTCCGGTGCGGTCGTAGATTTTGGTGGATAATGGAATGGATCGGTCAATGAGCTTGTTCGGATCGGGCAGGTCTCTGGCCACCCAAGCGGCCAGGCCGACAAAGCCGATTGTCCCGATTAAAAAAAATGCTAGCGCGGCAACGCCAAAACCGATAAAAATCTTTCGTAAAATACGCGATTTTTTATCGGTTTTTTTGTTGAGTTGGCGGAACTTTCTTTTCAGTTCGTCAATCGGTTTTAGATGCGGAATAGGCATTGCTTTATATTATACCAAAAAAGGAGTATAATGGTATTCAATCGGTATAATATACTACCATATTTATGCTTACAGTTCAAGTCCTAACGCCGGAAAAAACAATTCGCCAAGGGACCATTGACGATGTGGAAAAAAGAGAAATGACCTGGCTGGACATTACCAAGCCGGCCAAGCAAGAATTGGAAGCGCTGTCAAAAATAACCGATATTTCCGTTTCGGATTTTGAGGAATCTCTGCATCCCAATCAGCGGCCGGAATTGCGCGACACGGCGCATTATTCAATGATCACTTTGCGCTTCACGCATTTGAAAAACGGCGATATGGTGACCAAACCGGTGGTGGTTTTAGTTTCCAAAGAAAGAAAAGATTTTATCACGCTGCACCGGCACGACTCCTTGGCCATTAAAAGAATAATGAATTATCCGGACCAGAAAAAAATCGCCTTGTTTGAGCAGGGCGCGACCGAGCTTCTTTTCGCCTTGATCTCCGAGAAAAACCTAAGTTATTATACGGTGTTAAATGATATTGAAAAACGGATCGCCGGCTTGGAGTCTTTGATTTTTCAACCAAACGGCGATAAGGGCGAGGGCGTTATGCGCGAGATTTTGAAAACCAAGAAAACCCTGATTTACTTTTATCAATCTCTGACCGGCAATCGGGAAATTCTTTCGTCAATCGAGCAGGCCTTCGCTTCTTTTCTGGACAATAAAAAAGTGCCGCGCTTTCGCTTGCTCGCTTCCGACCTCACTCAATTGATTGAGTTGGTCTCAACCGAGCGGGATATTTTGACCACCACCATGGAGGTGCATTTGTCCACCGTCTCAAACGCATTAAACGAGACAATGAAAAAAGTCACTTCTTGGGGCGCCTTGATCCTTGTGCCGAGCCTGATCGCCGGAATTTACGGGATGAATTTCAAGCATCTTCCTTTGGCCGAACAGGCGTGGGGCTTCCCCCTCCTGCTTTCCATAATGGCAATTTTAATGGGCTTGCTTCTGAAGTTTTTCAGGAAAAAAGATTGGATATAGACTTTACTCCGATTATCTGGTATGCTTAATGCGCAAAATGATTAACTTTAAGAAAAATCGTCGAGCTTCGCTGAGTATAGTTAATTTGCATTTTATTGGTTAATATATTTTAAAAAATATGGAAGGCGTAATAAAGAAAAAAATTGCCGATAAAGGCTTTGGTTTCATCGCTGTGGAAGGCCAGAAAAAAGACCTCTTTTTCCACAGCAATTCTTTAGTTGGAGTGACTTTTGATGAAATTCAAGAAGGCGATCGCGTCTCTTTTGATGTGGAAGATTCCCCGAAAGGAAAGAATGCGGTCAATGTAAAGCGCGTTTAATGGCGACTTTTGAAAAGCTCCCCCGCTAAGGCGGGGGAGTTTTTTTGTTTGATAAAATACAGAACTGTTATTTTGTCCGATAAAATTTCGCCGCGTCTTCGGGCGCCACGCTATTGATTACCGCGCGGCTGCCCAATTCCACTCCTCCCCAAACGCTGCCCCGGGGAGCGATGCGCAAATAAAAATGTTCGTCGCGGTCTGTCGTCACCTGATGAAGATAAAAATTGTAAGATAAGCCCATTTGGTTTATTTTTTTTAAAATATCCCGAGTCGTTCTGGCGAAAGATTTTATTTCTTCAGCCGTCATGCGCGTAATATTATCAATGTGGCGGCGGGGCATTATCCAAGCCTCGTAACCATGCAAAGACGCGTAAGGCGTGAAAGCGGCCGTGTGCTTGTCGCTTGAAATTCTTCTCGGTCCTTTTCCTTCCTCAACCAATAGATCGCAGTAGTAGCACCTGCCGTGAACGATTTGCCACTCTTCGGCTTTGCTTAAGCGCTGGACAATGTGCGGCGGAATAAGAGCGGTGGCAAAAATTTGCGAATGAGCGTGGCGCAAAGACGCTCCGGCTTTGCCGCCCTGGTTTTTAAATATCAAAATGTATTTGATTTTTTTGTTTTTCATCAGGCTTTGCGTCCGGTCTTGATAAGCGCGGAAAATATGAAGTATGTGGTCGAATTCCAGATCGGCCAATTCAATGTCGTGAACTGGCGTTTCAATCACCACTTCTTGGGTGCCGTAGGCTTTGGGATTGTCCAAGGTGACGGCCGGAAATTTATTTTGCACCACCCGCACGCACCAATGCTTGCGGCCGCACATCGCAAGGAGCGTATTTTCCGCGGTCAGCGGTTCATTGCAAAAAGGACAATTTTTGCTTGATTCGCGTTTGGGAGCGGCCGTTTCGCGCCTCTCCACATCATTCGGCCGCACGCCCCTTTTAGGAGCGATAATCACAAAACGATCGTGGATTAAATCGTGGCGGACTTCCGGTTTTTGCAAAGGCATAAATTTAAAATAATTTTGATGGTTGAATTATATTATAATATAAGCGATTTATAAAGCTCTACATATTTTTGAGCTGAAGAGTCCCAGGAGAAATCGGCGGACATAGCGTTTTGTTGAGCCGAGACGAATAAATGTTTTTGTTGAAAAAGAGAACAAGCGCGACCGATGGCCTCGCGCAAATCATGCTGGTTAAAATCCTGAAAAACAATGCCGGTTCCGGTACAGTCTTTTGGCGAGCATTTTAAATTTTGTACTGAATCGGCCAGACCGCCGGTTTTTCTCACGATAGAAATGCATCCATAGCGCATAGCCATCATCTGCACCAGTCCGCACGGTTCAAATTTTGAAGGCACGAGCATAAAATCGCAACCCGCGTACATCAGTTGGGCGAAAGCGGCGTCAAACCCGATGAAAGGAAAAAAGTTTTTAGGAAACATTTTGTCAACATCCAAAAGCAGTTTGCGGTGCATATCGTCGCCCGAGCCGAGAAAAATTACGCCGGCCCCCCGCTTGGCAAATTCATCGGCAATGCTGGCCATCAGCTCCACGCCTTTTTGGTCCGGAATGGCCAGCCGGCCGATAAAGCCGAACATCGGTGCGTGCGGCGCTAATTCCAGATCGGTTTTTTTTAATAGCGCTTCGCGATTTTTTTCGCGCCCCCCTAAGTTTTTTAAAGAATATTTAAAAGGTATTAATGGGTCGGCTTCCGGGTTGTACCGATCAATATCAATCCCGTTTAAAATACCGATCAAATCATCTTTGCGGCTTTCAATGATTGATTCCAAGCCAAATCCGTATTCGGGGGTCAGAAGTTCGCGCGCGTAAGTCGGGCTGACCGTGGTGAGTTTGTCAGCCTTGGCAATGCCTTGTTCAAAAAAATTAAGCGAACCGTCTTTAGTATGATGAATAAGCGATGGCCACTCAATCCCGGAGAGACCGAGAAATGAAAGGATCTCCTCGGCATTCCATACCCCTTGATTGGCGATGTTATGGACAGTGAGAACGGTTTTGGGATGTTTTTTTTGCAAAGAGATTGAAAGCAAGCCGGGAATAAACGAAGTGTGCCAATCATGGCAATGGATAATATCCGGATTAAAATTAAGACTGGGGATCGCCTGAATTACGGCTTGAGAAAAAAACAAAAATCGTTTCATTTCATCCAAGTCTTTAACAAACGCGCTTTTGTCCAAATAAATCGACCCCCGGCTTAAATATTTTTCACTTTCTATGAAATAAACACAAACACCATCGATCTCGCCCGAGTAAATATTCACTCTTTCCCTGATGTTGCCGAATTCGATCGCAATATCTTTTTTTATTATTTTTAAGGTATCGATTTTGATCTGCTCATAGCGCGGCAGAATCACGCGGCAATCAATACCGGCGGCTTTCAACGCCTTGGGCAAAGCGCTGACCACATCGGCCAATCCGCCCACTTTGGCGATCGGGGTCATTTCCGAGGCGGCGAAAAGGATTTTGAGTTTTTCATCTTTCATATTTATAGAAGAGGTTTAAGAAATTTATCCGGATTAATGGCTATTTCCCAGAATCGTTCCTCGATTCGGCATAATGATTTTTTAAGAGCATGACGATGCGGAAACGGCGGATTTGACTCCAGCGTGTATTGAAGAAAGCGCAGACTAGTCCACGCGGCATGAATTGAAAGACGCCGAACTTCATCTGTGGAAATCTTTTTCTTTCTGGTTGATAAATACGAATGGAGAAATGCTTTTTGAAAACGGAAGACTGTTTGTTTTGGAAAAAAGCGCGCGAGCTCAATGTCAAGATGGACGAGAAAAGCGGCGATATCGTCAAGCGGATCATGAAGGCGGCTCTCATTAAAATCAATCACCGCTATTTCGTCGCGCTGTTTATTGGTTAAAATATTTCTAATATGGAGGTCGTTATGAATCAATGACAATGCCTTTAATCGCTTTCTGATTAAACATCTTTGTTGAAAAACAGCACTAGAAAGATCAAGCGGACGAGAAGATGGTTTTTTTGCAAAAAATGAAAAACCGTTCCCGCTGAATGTCGCGCAATTTCGTTTGTATTGAAGCTCGTCATCGGCATTGCTGAGACGGGGGACAATATTTTTTGGCCGCAGACTGTGAAGCCCGGCCGTCCACGAACCAATAAGGGAAATAAGTCTTTTAAAACCGTCATTTTTTTTTCGGCGAAGAAGGCTGTACAATGTCTTTCCCGGGTAACTGACATACAGAAGAAGAGAGGTTTTTTGATCAAATGAAAGCGGTTGAGGGACGAGGTATGGGGCAACGGAAAAACCATTCATCCAAAGATGCTTGATTGTTTTGTATGCCCGCTTTTTTGAAGCGGGATTTTCTTTGTCCCAACCGCCGAACAGATCAATGGTTTGGCCGCGGCCATTGACGAAAAACGAACAACGAGCCCGCAGAACAACGCTTTTCCAGGCCATAGCAGTTTTTACTAATTGAATATCGCGTATTGCAATATTGCTCGCCTTTGGGAAAGAGAGTTGAACGGCGCGTCGGACGATTTTTAAAATTTCAGAACGATTTTTGTTCATATTGTTTGTTGGCGCGTAATTTCGTTTCGTTTGCCCTCCAATTCTTTAATGCGGTCTCGCAGTTGGGCGGCTCGTTCAAATTCCAGATTTTTTGAAGACGATTCCATCTGATGCTGAAGATTGCTCACGATGCCGTTGAACTCCGTTTCGGGAATATAGGGCATTTCGGCGGTGATGCGGGCGATCACATCTTCATCGTTTGATCGGCTGATTTCTTCCACTTTTCCGGATCGCTGCCATTCAAAGCCCATGAAAAGAATTTGCGCGTACCATTCTTTGGCGCGTTTAATTTCTCCTTTTTTTGACACCGGACAATGCTCAATCACATCTTTCAGTTCTTTGGCGCCCCGTTCAATCATCTCAAGGCTCCACCATGGCTTGGCCGATGCCCACCAAAATTGATCGCTATGGATGGCGCGATCCAATTCATCTCTGACCTGCGGCCAAGCCGAATCTTCCCGTGTAAGGCGTTTTACTGTTTTGATGGCGAGGTTGGCCAAGTCCCACTGCATTGCTTGGATTGGGTTTTCCGGATCAAACCATCTGGAAAAAGGAACATTGCGTTCAATGTCTTTCATCATAAGCGCCCAACTGGAATCGCGCGGGAGGACTTTTTCATGTTTTGAGAAGAGCGAAGATAAATCGGAAAGTTGAACGCTTTGAATGGAAGGTTCCTTGTACACCTCAAACAAAACTTCTTCAAGTCCCGGCCGATGGTGGCCGAATGTTTCGCCGTCCATGGCGGTGATTACATAGTCATTCGCGGTAAACTTTTTTGCGAATAAATCAGTGATCATTTTTGGAGAAAAAACTTCGGCCGAAAGGATGCGAAAGCTCATTTCGCGCTCCCGAAAGAAAACATTAAGATCGGTCAAACCTTCAATATCATAGATTGTCTGATGATTCATTTGGCCGGTTTCAGGAGAGAAACCCAATTCATCAATAATGATCCACTCAAACCCCAGCTTTTTCGCGATTTGAGCGACTTTCAAATTATATCCCATTTCCGGAGGGAAAAAGCCTTTTGGGCGATAGGCTTCCCCGAAATATTTTTTATTAGTTTCGTCATTGAGTTTGATCTGGCGGATAATCTCTTCTTTGGGCAGAAGCGGAAAGAACGGATGATATTTGCCCGAAGAGGTGAATTCAATTTGTCCGCGAAGAGCGAGAGTTTTCAAATCACTGATAATGTCTTGGCACCCGTTCTTTTCAAACAGCTCGGCAAGCACCGCATTGATATTGATCGTCGCCTTGGCGGAGGGATTTGCCAAGAATCCTTTTGTCAATTTACGATAGCTTTCATCGGCTATTTTTTTAATCCAATACGGCTTTTGGTTCGGCGGTTGATAAATATGAAGAAAATTCACCCAATACATAAATTAACTGCAAAAATTTACTTTTAATGATTAACGAGTTTGAATTTTGATTTGTTTGCCTATCCTCTTTGTTCCGGTTGGCCGCCGCGGATTTTACGATATTGATCCGTGTAGCGATCCAAAGTTTTTTCCACTTCGTCGTGGGGAATTTTCGTTCTCAATAAATCAATAACATTGATAGTGTCGTAGACATCGTGCTTGTGTTGAAGTTTATAGATTGCGTCGCGCCAAAGAATCGCCTGCTCGTATTCTCTCCTCTTTCTCGCTTCCCGTTCCAATCGTTTCATCATTTGAATAAACGCGTGATACACTCCTTTTTCCACACCGCCTTTTTCCAGTGTGCGCTCTTTGAAAGGAATGCGAACGGCTTCTCCCTGATCGCGCATCATCTGCCAGATTTTCTTTGTTCTCTGCCATTCAAACGCGGTTGAGATTATTTTTTCATAATAGACGGTCGCTTGCGCCAGTTTTTCTTGGGAGACATTCGGAATTTGGCGAATGGCGCTTAAAAGAAGATATGCTCCGAGCTCAATCATCTCAACGCTCCACCACGGTTTAGCGCAGGCCCAAAAAAAATGATCGCTGGAAAGCGCCTTGTCCATTTGCATTCGGATTTGCGCATATTGAGAATTCTGTTTATCCATTGATTGGACTTCGCGCAAGACAAGTTTGGTGAATTCCTTCTGCCATTGATGGATAATGTTTTCCGGATCCGCCCACGAGATAAACTGAATGCCGCGTTTGATGTCTTGCTCGCTTGACGCCCAGGTTGAAGCCGTTGGCGAGACTTCAATTATTTTTTTGTAATATTTTTGAATGTCCGAGATGCGGATGAATTCGCATTCCGGCGTTTCAAAAATATCAAAAAGCATCTTTTCCAGTCCGGGCCGATGATGGCCGAATGTTTCGCCGTCCATGGCGGTAATAACAAAGCGGTTGGATCGGAGATCGTCTTGCATTGCATTGATCAGCGTTTCGCGGGAACGCACGACCGAACTCATAATAAGATTGCTTAAGCGGCGTTCGCGGAAATAAACGCCTAACTTTTTTCCTTTGATTGTGTAAATTTTGGTGTAGTCAATTTTTCCCACTTCGCCGCCGCAGGCGATTTCATCAAGAATAATCCAGTCAAACCCCAGTCCTTCAAGAACCGCGTCCAACTTGCTGTCGTAAGCCATTTCTGGAGGGAAAAATCCTCGCGGCGAATAGGCGCTGCCTAAGAAAAAATTGTTAGTTTCGTCGTTAATTTGAATTTGGCGGGCTATTTCTTTTTTATCAAGAAAAGGAAGAATCGCGTGATATTTTGAAGAAGAGGTGAACTCAATTCGCCCCTCCTTTCCCAATTCGCGCAAAATATCAATGAGGTCGCGATATTGATATTTATCAAAAAGCTCAAGAAGAGCGCCGGTAATATTCAAGGTTAGCCGCACTTGCTTATGTTTCTGAAATCCTTTCAAAAGAGGGCGATAACTTTGTACGGCAACCGCCTCTAAAATATCGGGCTGCTGATCAGCCGGTTGATAAAAATGAAAAAAAGGCGCCCAACGCATAAATAATTTTGACAATTAACTTTTAACTAAAACTCATTTTACTTTTTCGCCGCCGAAAAATCTTTCCAGCGGTTCGTGGCGGAGAAACGCCCTCTTTA
>Ga0209541_10011134_pt1 | contig 14135 bp, 10 predicted proteins | sample RifCSPlowO2_01_FD_184027 | JGI IMG/M metagenome (GOLD analysis project Ga0209541, IMG submission 184027) | Groundwater microbial communities from Rifle, Colorado - Rifle CSP2_plank lowO2_0.1 (SPAdes) (version 2) | ecosystem: Environmental > Aquatic > Deep subsurface > Groundwater | place... | reverse complement strand
GCCATTAATTGACGAGCCAAACTATAGAGATTGAGCTCAACCCCACCGATTCGCGGCAAAAACCAGTCACACACCAAGGCTATTTTGTATTTTTTCATCTATCAAAGCGAAATTACTGGTGAAATCAGACAGCGTCAATCAAAAAAAAGGACCTGAAAAAGCATTGACTCAAATACTGATATCTTTCATATTCGCCCCGCCTCATGATATTTTCAAGAAAAACAAAGATTTACGAATGGGCACTACTCGCACCTAAGACTATTTTGGGATTGTGTCTTTTTGCAAGCTTATTGTCTTTCTTCGGAGCCAGGCAATTACGCATCGGAAATATTTTTACCAATGTTCTTCCGGAAAATACGGAGAGCGTTCAAAACCTAAAACAGCTCAACCAATATTTTGGAGAGATGGGATTTTTGGTGGTCGTTGTAGAAGATTCTGATCCAAAAAAAGCACAACAATTTGCGGAAGAGCTCACAAAGCGCCTGGAAGAGAACCCCGGCGTTCATTATGTGGATTATCAGAGACCAACGGAATTTTTCAAAAAAAGAAAATGGCTCTATTTTGAAAAAAACGATTTGGAAGAAATGGAAAAACGTGTGGATTGGGCCTTACAATTACAGTCTAAAGGAGTCCACGTTTTTGTCCAAAATTTTCTTAACGTACTCGACACGCAAGACCTTCCCGATCTGACATTTAAAGACATTTTCGGGAAATATGAAAAACAATTTGGTTTTTTCTTAAAGGACACGGAGAAAAGCAAAAGCCCGCCGATCCTTTGGATCAAGGCCAAATACACGCTGGAAGATTTGGAGCAAACCAGAGATTTCGTTTCTCAAATACAAACGACTGCGGAATCCATTCGTAAAAATAATCCCGATTTTTCCACCCTTCAGCTTGGCTACACTGGAAAATATCAAACCTCGATTGAAGAGGTCGATTTTACAAAAAAAGAAATTACTTGGGCTTCTTTGATTGTTTTCGCATTACTCCTTCTTATACTTCTTTTTTATTTTCGCAGACTGGATGCCGTATTTCTTGTCAGCATTCCATTGATTTGCGGAGTACTCTGGACCGGTGGAATCACGTATCTTATTTTTGGACACCTAAATCTTCTCACCAGCTTTGCCGGGTCTATCTTGGCGGGGCTTGGCAGTGATTACGGAATCTATCTTCTCTCCCGATATTTTCAGGAACGCAATGAAGGAGAAGAATTTACCGCCGCCTGCCACAAGGCATTTGGAAAGACCGGGAAGGCAATTTATATTTCCATGTTTATAACCATTGTTGCATTTGCAGGACTCATCGGGTCCGATTTTCGAGTCTTTGTCGAATTTGGAGCCGTGGGCGCCATTGGGTTGGCCGCTACTTACTTGGCGATGATGTTGACCATTCCGGCCTTCCTAGCATTGGGACAAGAGTGGCAGCATAATCGGAAAATTCAGAAATGGACTCACTGGACCTTCTTTAGAAAAAAACCCTGGTTTGTCTATGAGCAGAGTTTTTTAGATCGTTTCTTTCGCCCCCAAAAATCGATGTTCGTTATTGCAATTACGGCAGGACTTTGCGGCATCATGACCTTCAGCCTTCCCGATCAGGCAAAAATTCAGTTTGAAGATGGACAAATCAACAATCTTCAACTCCCCAGCAATGTTTTGTATGAAAGGGTGATTCAAATCACAGAGGAGACACTCAATCCCACGGTGCTCATTTTAAACAGTCTTCAGGAAGACAACACCACAGTCCATGCCCTGCAGGAACTGCTCAATGAAGAAAACACAGAAAATTTAGTATATAGCAAAATTTTAGGACTCTCCAGTTTTGTACCACAGGATCAGGAGGAAAAACGGGAAATTTTAAATCGTTTCCATCAAAAAATTCAAAAACTCCATTTTCCTATGCCTACGGACAAGGAAAATTTTCTGACCGATTTGGAGAATTCAATTCAATCGGACCCAATCACCGCAACACAGCTACCTCCTGCCGTTCGAAAAATGTTTGAGTCCCCTCATCAATCCGGGGTTCTTTCTGCCTATTTATTTCCTTCCATTGAGCAATCCAGCGTTGAGGCAATGAAAAAGTATCAAGAAGGTCTACAAAAACTAAAAGACAAACTAAGCCTCTCTTTTCAGGCCGTGGATGGATCGTTTATTGCGGCAGATGCGGTACGACTTGCAGAAAAAGAGACTCTGCGGGGAATGATCGTGGTTCTTTTCTTTTTAACAACCGCCCTGTTGATATTCATCCGCCCCCGAATCCGCTCCTTATTGATTTTTTTAAATCTCATGGGCGGGATGATCTTGTTATCGGGAATCCTTTTGATTTGTAAAATTCCATTCAACATGATCAACATTGCCGCCTTACCCATCATTTTGGGAACAGGGATCGACTGTTTCTTCCATTTAAGCTATCGTCATCGTGAAAACGGGAATATTTTTGCAACGGTTCGAAGCGAAGTACCACCTATTTTAATTTCCAACATCACTTCCATCATCGGATTCGGAGGGCTATTGTTAACATCCAATAGCGGTCTCCGGTCTGTGGGGTGGGTTGCTGTCATTGGTCTTGCCATCATTACACTTTTGTGCACACTCATCTTCCCTCGATGCTTACGTCTTGCACAAAGAAAATCCAATCCCGTTTCGGATTTGGAAGAAGAGTGCGCTTAATTTCTATTTTCGCCCTTTTTATTTTTCTTTTCCCGATAGCGCTTTTTGCGGAGAGTACAACGAACATCCCCGCAGACAACCCCGTGTATCTTTGGATTGACCAGCTTTCCTCCTATGGATTGATTCGTGATGCCATTCATGGACAAAGGCCTTGGAGTCAAAATGAAGTTCGTCGACTTTTTGAAGAGGCTTCCAAAAAAGAGGCGGAAATAGACAATGCCAACGCAAAAAAAATTCTTAAAAAATTAGAAGACTATTTTTCAGATGCGGATCGAACAAAAATACATTGGCTGGAAGAGGCCCGTGTTGACTATACCTCACTGCAACAACCGCCAACGCCCCTATATAATAGAGATGGTGTTATCAGCCCGCTGGTGGATTACCAAGAGGGAAGGCACTATGCAGAGGGCTCCACATTGGGTCTTGAAACAACACACCGTGCCCAATGGACACCGCATCTCTCTTTTTATGCCAGACCCCGTTTTTCGCTTGCTATTCCCGATCATGGGAATGCAAAGGCCGGCGCATTTCTTCAGCAAGGTTATGGAAAATTTTGGATGCATAATTTTGAAGTAGAAATGGGAAGAGATTCCATTCTATGGGGGCAAGGCCCTTACGGGGGGATTCTTTTATCAAACAATGCGCGTCCATTGGATTCCATCAAACTCTCCAACGACAATCCTCTCATTCTGCCATGGATATTCAAATACTTGGGTCCATTTAAAACTACTTTTTTTCTGGCAAATTTAGGTCCCGAAAGAGAATTTCCCTATTCCTTTTTGACCGGCTTAAAATTTTCATTTAAGCCAACTCCAATCCTAGAACTCGGTTTTGCACAGGCGTTAATGCTTGGCGGAAATGGTTCTACCGCCGCATCCACAGGAGATTTGATTGGAGAATTTTTTGCGTATCGCCCCGGCATTGGGTTTACCAGTTTTGACACAGATAAACCCGGAACCAATACGAATCTTTCAAATCGAATCATGGGTGGAGAATTTCGCCTGAGAATTCCTCCATTGCGACACGCCGAACTTTATTATGAAATGTACACTGAGGCTTGTTGTGGACATTTTACAAGTTTATATGGTTACAATACTGGACTTTATTTTCCTAGGCTCTTGGACATAGACAACACAGGCCTTAGGTTAGAGTATGCTAATTTCAGTTCTGTTTTTTATCAACATGGGGTTTTTAGTACCGGTTGGATGCTAAATAAAAAACCTCTGGGCCATGCCCTTGGAAAAGATGGCGAACACTTTGGGGCCACAATTCAACACGATCTACAGAAGGGCTCCTTGAACCATATACTTTTCTATGACGAAAGTAGTGATATTGCAACGGAAAAACTCTATGGAGTTCGCTCCACTTTATCCTGGCCTCTTTTTGAAAATGGATTTCTGGAACCCTCTTTTGGATATGAACGCATTGAAAATGAAAACAGAACCGCAGTTCCTTCCAAAAATAATTTTTTAGGACAATTGGTTTTTCGAGTGGTAAACCTAAAATAAGGTAGTTGTACAGTTTGTGTCCGACTATCTTCTGGGGATGGGGCCCCAGAAGTGTCGGACTCTTAAACTGTACCACTACCTAAAATAAATACCGATTGACAAGAAGTTTAAAATATTATTTAAATACAGTTACTTATGAATGTTTTTGACTCGGAAATCCCCGGCATCCGGATCTTTACTCCGAAGAAATTCGATGACGGGAGGGGTTTTTTTTCAGAAACATACAATAAAAAAAGATTCGCATCCTTTGGCATTACAAAGGAATTTGTACAAGACAACCAATCCCTTTCCATAGAACCATGGACCCTGCGAGGTCTCCATTTTCAAATTCCTCCTTATGCCCAAGACAAAATTTTGCGCGTCCTTCGTGGAAAAATTTTTGATGTCGTTGTCGATATCCGACTAGGTTCACCCACCTATGGCAAACATGCCTCTTTTGTATTGGGTGCGGAAGAATGGAACCAGATTTGGATCCCGATTGGCTTTGCTCACGGCATTTGTACTATGGAACCGAACACAGAGGTCTTGTATAAAATGACTAATTATTATTCTCCCGAGCATGACAGGGGTATTTTATGGAATGATCCAAGCCTTGACATTCACTGGCCTGCAGATGAAAAAAAAGTCCTCCTATCCGATAAAGACAAAAAATTACCTCGTCTTTCAGAATTGAAATCTTGTTTTCATTATTCAACGGCAAGCGAATAAGGAGTCCCTTTGTGGCAGATATAAAAAAAATATTAGTCACAGGCGGACTTGGATTTATCGGCTCCAATTTTGTCCGACATGTTTTACAGACAAAGGATTGGCATATTTTGAATTTGGATCTGAAAACCTATTCGGGCAATCCGGAAAATTTAAAAGAATTCAGTGGGAATCCACGATACCAATGGATCCATGCGGATATTACCGATCCAACCGCTGTAAAACCATTGATGGGTCAGGTCAGCACTGTTATACACTTTGCGGCAGAAACGCATGTGGACCGCTCTATTTTAGATGGAACCTCTTTTGTAAAAACCAATGTATTGGGAACACAGGTGTTGCTGGAAGCGGCACGTGAAAACAATATGAAACTTTTTCTTCATGTAAGTACGGATGAAGTCTATGGCTCCGTTGCGCAGGGCGAATCTTTGGAAACGGATCCTCTTCTCCCGAACAGTCCTTACGCCGCTTCTAAGGCTTCCTCGGATCTCATGGCGCGCGCATACCATGTCACCCATGGTCTACCTGTCGTAGTCACTCGTTGCTCCAATAATTTTGGTCCGTATCAATATCCCGAAAAGGCCCTTCCGCTTCTCATCACCAACGCCATGCGCGACATTCCATTCCCGCTCTACGGAGATGGATCCCATGTGCGCGATTGGCTCTATGTGATTGACCATGTAAAGGCACTGATACTTCTTTTAGAAAAAGGGGTGCCCGGTGAAATTTATAATATTGGGGGATCTTTCTCCATTTCCAACCGAGATCTAGTAAATCAAGTTTTAGGAATTATGAAAAAACCAACCACACTCATCCAGCCGGTCGCAGATCGCCCGGGGCATGATCGCCGTTATGCGCTAAATTGTGACAAACTTAAAAAATTGGGATGGAAACCAGAAACTTCTTTTCAGGAAGCACTTCATGAAACCATTCGCTGGTATCAGGCTCACAAAGACTGGTGGCAACCCCTCATAGAGAAAAAAAGTTTTCAGACTTACTACAAAAAACAATACGAAGATCGTCCGGGAGAAAAGGGATGAAGGCCTTACTCCTAGGCGCCGGCGGACAGCTGGGAAATGACCTGATTCAACAAAACGAATTATTGGGAAATCCTTTGAAAGTTACCCCTTGGACACGTGAGCATTTGGATTTGGAACAACTTGAAAAAATTCCGACAACATTAGCTTCTCTATCTTTTGATGTACTCATTAACTGTGCCGCCTACAATGGGGTAGATCGGGCTGAAGAAGAACCCAAAAAGGCCATGGCAGTGAATGCACAGGCCGTCGCTGTTTTGGCTCGCGTGTGTCGCGAGCGCAATTCGCACTTTGTACATATAAGCACCGATTTTGTTTTCAATGGAGAAGCCTCCACTCCCTATATAGAAAAAACGGCTACCTCCCCCATCAATGTTTACGGGGCTTCCAAAGCGTTGGGTGAGGAATTAGCGCTTGCCGAATGGGAGAAAACGTATATTTTTAGAACCGCATCTCTTTTTGGAACACGGGGGTCGCGTGAAAAGGGTGGAAATTTTGTCGATACAATCATTGCACGCGCGATGAAGGGTGAAAATCTGCAGGTGATTCGTGATATTACAATGTCACCCACTTCCACACATGATTTGGCCCAGATGATCCTGAAAACGATCAACCAAAACGCTCAACATGGAATTTATCATGCCGTAAATTCAGGAATGGCCACTTGGTATGAATTCGCCCTTGAAATTGTTCAATCCTGTGGTTTTTCTGCAGAGGTGACTCCAATTCTCTCCACCGACCTTCATCAAAAAGCAAAAAGACCTCATTACACGGTGTTAAACAACCAAAAAACAGCCTCTCTGATTGGAGAAATTCCAAGCTGGAAAGAGGCATTGAAGAGGTATTTACATGAAAAAAAACACATCTAAAAATCTAAAAGGGATTGTTCTAGCGGGGGGTTCCGGTAGCCGACTCCATCCCATTACCATGGCGGTGAGCAAACAACTGTTGCCCGTATATGACAAACCGATGGTCTATTATCCCATTTCAACCCTGATGCTGGCAGGGATTCGAGAGATTCTGGTCATAACGACGCCGCAGGATCTCCCTCTCTATCGACATCTTTTGAAAGATGGTAGTCAATGGGGTGTCCAAATTGAATATGCAGAGCAACCCTCTCCCGATGGATTGGCACAAGCCTTTATTATTGGTCGTTCATTCATTGGCAATAGTGATTGCTGTATGGTTCTTGGAGATAACATTTTTTTCGGACATGGGTTTGTGGAACTATTGCGAAACGCTACAGAGAAGAGAAGTGGCGCTACCGTGTTTGGCTATAGGGTGAAAGATCCGGAGCGGTATGGTGTTGTTGAGTTTGATAAAAATGGAAAGGCTCTTCGAATTGAAGAAAAACCAAAACTCCCAAAATCAAACTATGCGGTCACGGGGATTTATTTTTATGATAATCGTGTCGTAGACATTGCGGCCGGTCTAAAGCCTTCTGCAAGAGGAGAGCTTGAAATTACAGACATAAATAATTTTTATCTGAAGCAAGGCGAACTCGTTGTAGAGCCGTTGGGACGCGGAATTGCTTGGCTGGACACGGGAACACATGAGTCTTTGATGGAAGCCTCCAATTTTATCGCCACCATTGAAAAACGCCAGGGACTTAAAATTGCCTGTTTGGAAGAAATCGCATGGCGATTGGGCTGGATCGATGATGCAAAACTAGAAACTCTGGCCCATCCGATGGCCAAAAACGATTACGGTCAATATCTAATCAGTCTCTTGTCAAGAAACGATTAAACTTTTTTTAGAAAAACCTCCACTTGATCCCCGACCCGGAACAAATTGCACAGATGCGCTAGCGAAAGAAAAAGAACAAATAGAATCGGACTATTTTTAAAACTTTTTTCCAAAAGTAATTTTCTTTTTCGCCGAAAACGATTGGTTGCATATAATAAAGAGCTTAAAAACTGAAACGGAAGAGAATTATATCTTATTTTCGTCACTGCAAATCGATGATGTTCTGCAAATTGTTGCAAAAGAGCGGTGGTATAAATAAAAAGATGTCGTGGAATGTCGAGAGAAACCCAGTATTTTCCAAAAAGCCAATAGGCCAAATTTCTAGACTGCGGAATGGCGATGATTAGCGACCCATCTGGCTTCAAAATTCGATGGAGCTCCTCTAGAGTTTCCGCAGGATTGTGTATATGCTCAAAAACATGATTCAAGGTGATCACATCAAAATAATTGTTAGGATATTTTGCTTCTATCAGTTCACCCTGAAATATTTTCAACTCATTTTTTTCTGCTAGTCCACGATCAAATTCGCCGGGTTGCACTCCATAGCCATCCATATCAAACTGCTTCGCCGTCTCTAAAAAATAACCGACGCCGCATCCAACATCCAACAATCGCCCTTTTGGAACAACGGGAAGAGACCGTCCTTTTGGTTTTAATGGAAACAAAAGAAATTTTTTAAGCCATTTTCCTTTAGAGGCGTAGGTTGCAGTGAGAAGAATCTCTAAATTTGGCCTCCCTCCACCCCTTGTAGCGACGTAATCGTCTGCGGGATAGTGCCTGGAAAGCTCTTCCCCTTCTGGCTGTGGATTGACAAAAATAAGACCACAATGATCACATTGATTCAGTGAATACTCCCCCACTACATCATGCATCCGATCCGACCCCTTAAAAAGAAAACTGAATTTTTTCTCACCACAAACAACACAGGAAGCAATTTCTTTCATTTCAAACAACCTTTACTTTTGGAACAGGGATAATATATTTTCCACCTGCGTTATGAAATTCCTTTGTTTTATTCATAATTTCTTCTGCAAAATTCCATGCAAGCAACAATAAATAGTCTGGTTTTTCAGTAGCCATTTTTTTTAAATTAAGAACGGGAATGTGCATTCCGGGAGTAAGTTTATCGTGTTTCTCTGGAGTTTCATCAAAAATCCCCCTTAGGGACCGAACATCCAAATGGCAATAATTAAGCAAAGTATTCCCTTTAGCAGAAGCCCCAAAACCGTAGACTATTTTTCCATCACCATGAATCCCTTGCAATGTTGCAATTAAATCTTCCCTGATTTTCTGGACAGAAGTTCCAAATTGTTTATATCTTTCAAAATGATGCAACCCCTCCCCCTCCTCTTCTTTCAATCGTATCATCAAAGACTCGTCGGAACGGTCCGCCCTTTCTTGATGTTCTATAAAAAGACGAATCGACCCGCCATGCATCGAATATTTTTTAACTTTTGCAATCCTCAAACCATTTTTTTTACACAGACTAGCCAGAGATTTGAGCGAGAGATACGAAAGATGCTCATGATAGACTGTATCAAACTCCACGTTTTTTATCAGATCTAAAACATGGGGAGATTCAAGAATAAAATATCCATCAGGAGAAAGAAGTTTTTTAATCGCCTTTAAAAAGAGGGTGCAATCATGGACATGCGCAAAAACATTAAACGCCGTAATAATGTCCGCAGTTCCATATTTTTTTTGTATCTGTTCTGCTACTTTAACACTCCAAAATTCTGGGATCGTTTCAACTCCAGAATCATTGGCAATCTGCGCAAGATTCACCGCGGGTTCCACCCCCAAAACCCGGCTTCCAGTATTTTTAAAACTTCTCAACAAACACCCATCATTGCTGGCAATATCAACCGCCAAAGCCCCCTCTTTAAGAATGTCTTCCCTGTTCAACGTCTGCGCTAATTCTTCACAATGTTGGGCAAATGATTTTGAAATTGAGGAGCGATAGACATATTTTTTGAATAAAATTTCAGGATTAATTACAATACTTAGCTGAGATAACGAACACTCTTCACAAAACAAGACATCCAAAGGATATTTTTTTTCTTCTGACAATTCCTCTTCCGTTAAAAATGCGTTTGCCAAAGCCATGGATCCTAAATCTAGATAGGAAAGAAGATTTTTCCCTCCACAGAATCGACATTCTTCAAGTTTTGTATATTCATGCATCATTAGAACCGCCCTCCTTTATTGAATAATGGTCCTGTCTTTCCACAAAAAAAATCAACAAACCCCCTGTAGACACCCCATGTTTTCCAATAATCCCCCTTACAAAACCAAAGAAGTGCCTTTGCCGATCTGCCTACAAAATAATGGAGAAAAAAGAAGGAAAACTCCAACAACCCCTTGGAACGCATAAAATAGCATTTGTTGCGGGTACAATAATAAACCACCTTCCCCCGCGCCTTTGCATTGGGAGAACTCCCACCATCTTTATGATAAACTACAGAGGATGGTTCATAAATAATTTTGAATTTCTTTTGCACGCGCCAGCAAAACTCCACATCTTCTGCGTAAAGAAAATAGTCCTCATTTAGAAATCCGACCTTTTCAAAAACAGAGGCCCGAACCAACCAGACGCACCCTGTCAGAGCCGGAAATGATTTCACTATATTCAGTGAGGGATCATCCGCGCTCCCCTCAATATTAAAAGACCCTAACCCCCAAGGAACTCGAGTACCTGCCGCCTGTATAAAATCGCGTTTGTAGTAATCCACCACCTTACTACCCACGATACCAATATTCGGATCAGACTCTGCGCGTTTTACAAGTGGAGTTAAAAAATCGGGCTCTACGACTGCATCATTATTCAATAACAATAAATAATCTGCCCCCATTTTTAGGGCATGGCGGATGCCAACATTAATTCCTCCGGCATATCCCAAATTTTCTTCGGTCCGAATCAAAGTCCAGTCAGAAATAGATTTTTGCAAAAATTGAAACGATACCTCTGCGGAATGATTATCGATAATCACTCCTTCAAAAGCGGGTGATAAGACATGACGCAGAGAAGCAACACACTCCAGCGTATGCGAATCACTATTATAGTTGAGCAAGATAACGACTATTTTAGGTGTCTTCATAATAAACCCCTTGCCTTCGAAAGAAGCATGCGAACCATTGCCCGATCCTCTGGTTCAAGCCCCAACAAAGCAAGAGATAAAAGAAAACTGACAATCAAAACAGCAATATTGATAATGATATTTGAGAACCAAGTATCAAACAGAACAACGAGAGCAATGGCAACCAAACTAGCTCCAACTAGTTTCAATGTTGATCCATCAAAGGGGTGTTTTTTAAACAAGAAATAGACTTCTGTGACTCGCACAATATCGATGAGAACCATTGACGCGCAGGTACCGATTGCCGCCCCTAAAATACCGTAGTGGGGAATAAGAATAATATTTGCACCGACATTGATTACCATAAGGGCAATGGTGTTTATCAAATTGAGCAAAGAGTGGCCACCCATCAGCAAGGATGCGTCTGCCGGAGCAAAAATGCCTCGAATTCCATAACCCACAACTAAAACAAAAAGGGCCTGATAAACACTCACAAATTCTTTTCCAAACAAAAACAGAATCGGTTTTCCCAAAAACCACATAATAGCGATAAAAAGCAGGTGCAGACCTAGACTCCAACGGAACGTCATTTTATAATTTTGCTTAAGGCGATTATAGTCTTTCGTATGATGCAGTTCCGCCGCAATCGGATAAAAGATGGGGCCAAACGCTTGGCTAATTTTATTTGCAGACATGGCGATCTCATTAGCCACCGCAAAAAAACCAACTGCCATGGGATCCAAAAAGAATCCAATCAAGAATATATCTTTTTTAATCAACAAAAAATTCAGGGCATCATAAAATGACAAGGGAATAATGTATTTTCTAATTTTTCTAGAAAATTCTCTCTCCACTTTCCATGTTTTTGGAAACAGATGATGTCGAAATAAAAAAACAATCGAAGCAATCATTCCCAACATCATGGCCAAAACATGAGCGGTGATAATTCCCTGAAGTCGCCAACCAAAAAAATAAAAAATTAAAACCAATGACAAAAAACTAAGGGGCTCAATGAGGCTTCGAACCCAAACCTCATACTTCATAATTTTGAGCCCCATCAAAGCCCGCAACGAAACCGTTGAAATGGCGAGAAAGGGAACACTGATAAGTAGCCACCGTAAAGGCCCAACCGCCTGTAAATCTTTAAGAAAAAACTTTGCAATCCATGGAGCCGAAAAACCTCCTATAATCATGCACGATAAGGATGTTATGATGATAAGTTTATAGCTATAGGCAATGATCGCGCTTGGCTTTTGCCCTTCTTCCTTCTGTGCAACAAACCGAATGTTGGCGTGTTCCAAACCAACGATACTAAACCGACTCATCATTTCTACAAAAGACCAACAAAGGGAGAAAACACCAAAAATATGAGCTCCCATAAGACGTGTAATGACGATATAGGAAATGCCACGAGAGGATTTAGACAAAATACCTATGAAGTTAACCAAAACACCTTTGGCTAAAACAATGGAGTCTGCCTTTCGTTGTGCTTCTGACATGGTGGAAGACCCGTATCGAAAATAGACTTGTGTAGCAAGTCAAACCTATTGCATATAGTTCCCATGAAGAAATGGGTCCAAATCCTTCTTAGGCTCCAAGTTCGCTTTTACTTCGTTTTTATCGGAGTGGCACTCCTTGCCGGCTACTTGAGTCTTGCGCCTACCGGACATCTTTTTCAGAATGTCCGGACCTCGTTTTCAGCACTTCTACCCGCTGACCACCCTACAACACTTCTCTCAAATCGTCTTAACAAAAAAACCGACAATTCTCGGAATCTCGGGATATTATTTGAAACAACCCAGGGGAAAAAACTGGAACGGGAATTCCCCTCTATTGCTGAAAAACTCTCCGAAATAGAAGGAATTACAGACGCTGGATACAAAAAACCTGCGTATGATTTCTTGGACCAACACAAACTCTATTTCATGAAATATGAAGACCTAACCGAACTTCGAGATGAAATTGATCGAAGGATTCAAAAGGAAAAACTGGGGAAATTATTTGTAGATCTGGAAGAGGAAGAAAAAAAATCCAAAGAAGAAGATGAAGATGGAAGCCTTGGAAAATTGAGAAATAAATATCTGGAGCGTTTTGGCACAAACATCAAAAGCCCCTATTTATCCAATAAAGAAGGCACGATGTATATTATGAATGTCACCATTAAGGCGGAAATCGGTGATGACATTAAAAAATCAAAAAAAATGCTAAAGCGTTTTGAAAATTTCTTTAAAGACTTAGACCTGCAATATATCGATCCGGAAATCAAAATTTACTATGGGGGTGGTTTAAGAACCGTTGTAGATGAGTACGATGCCCTAATAAAGGACTTACAAATTGCAGGTTGGATCTCCGGAGGGCTTATTTATGCATTACAGGCCATTCACTTGAGAAACATCTTCTTACCTCTTTTCGTCCTATTTCCCATGGCCATTTCTCTTCTGATCAATTTTGCAATCGCCGCGCACACCGTTGGCGAACTAAATCTAATTACCTCCTTTCTTTTCATGATTCTATTTGGACTGGGGGACGACATTGGAACACATTACGTGACCCGTTATAAAGAAGAGAAACTTCTTGGAAAAAATCTGGAGGACTCCCTCCTCCCCATGATGACATCTACCGGAAAAGCGGCCTGGTCCAGTGCTGTTACAATGGGGAGCATATTTTTTCTTTTGAAATTCAACGAATTTCGTGGTTTTTCTGATTTCGGTTTTATTGCGGGCGTTGGTCTATTGCTTGCCTTTCTTTGTTATATGCTTCTATTTCCATCTCTTATTACTTTTGGAGAAAAATTTCATCTTTTTTCAAAAATTAAAAATCACGAATCCATAAAATCCCTTGGAGTCCATCAGCAGACGTTCTTTAATAAAAAATTTAAGCTCGCTCTTGTGCTGATTACCATTCTATCTGTCGCCTTTGGAATTTTTGGAAGTCGTTTTGAGTATGACATTTCAGAATTTAACAACAAACCGCAGGAGGCTCGCGTCTATCGAAAAAAATCTCTGGAAGTTTATCCGGCAAAGACCGCACCCGCCGTAATATTGGCAAATAATGCACGAGAGGCTTCACAAATTGCGAAAATTTTAAAAGAGAAAAAGGATCGTGGAGAGCTACCATTAGTGGAATCCATTAATACTTATGTAGATGTGCTTCCAGCCGATCAGGAGAAAAAACAACCTATTTTAGAGCAAATCCGAAAATTGCTCGACGATGACATTGTCGATGCGATGGTCAAAAACAAAGAGGATAGAGAAGATATTGATCGCATCCGAAGCGCTACAAAAGCAAAAAAGTTTCAGGAAAAGGACATTCCAGAAAAAATCAGGGAGTCGTTTTTTGGAAAATACCGGAAGGGAGACGAGCAGTTTGTTTTTGTAAGCCTGAAAAAAGATGTTA